>Ga0194133_10000378_pt1 | contig 93783 bp, 98 predicted proteins | sample TA2KigOf40mmetaG_FD_155448 | JGI IMG/M metagenome (GOLD analysis project Ga0194133, IMG submission 155448) | Freshwater microbial communities from Lake Tanganyika, Tanzania - TA2015055 Kigoma Offshore 40m | ecosystem: Environmental > Aquatic > Freshwater > Lake | place: Tanzania: Lake...
CACCAAAGGACATGTCGGGCAGATCAGCGCATCAAACGGCGCGGTGCGCGGCGCGACACTCGCGATGATTCGCGCGCGGGCATTGACCAGGTCCACATAATCGGCGGCCGACATGCCTTCACCGCGCCGGATGCGCTTCAGGATGCGCGGGTCATAGCCATCGGCTTTTTCCGCAATCAGGTGGCGGTGCCAGGCCAAAGCCTCACTGGCGGGAAAGCCGCCGGCGGCCGTCACTTGCGGAATTTCGGCCAATTCCGGCAGATCAATTTCAATGATGCGCGCACCGGCGAGTGCAAGTTTGCGCAGTGCAGTTTCAAAAGCCGCAGCGACATGGCCATCCATGCCATCGGTCAGATAGGTGCCGCGCGGCAGGGCAAAGGTCAGGCTTTGCAGGGGCGGCGGGGCAGGGGGTATGGGCGCTTCCTCACCTGCCATGAAGCCATCAATCAGCGCGCAATCCGCAACGCTGCGTGCCAAGGGGCCCGCAGAATCAAGCGAAGATGATAACGGCAGAATGCCCGTGATCGGCACGCGCTTCGCCGTGGGTTTCCAGCCGACAACGCCGCAAAGCGCTGCCGGGATGCGGCAGGAACCACCGGTATCCGTGCCAAGTCCGACAAAGCCCATGCCATCCGCCACCGCCACACCAGCGCCGGAAGAAGAACCACCTGGCAAGCGGCCCGTTGCGCGATCCCAGGGGCTTTTCGGTGTGCCGTAATGCGGATTCACGCCAAGGCCGGAAAACGCGAATTCCACCATATTGGTGCGCCCCAGCACGACAAAACCGGCACGGCGCAGGCGCTGCACGGTTGGTGCATCCAGCTTCGCGGGCGGACTTCCCTTCAGCACCACGGAACCGGAGCGCGAGGTGACACCCGCTTCGTTATACAAATCCTTCACGCTGATCGGGATACCGGCATAAGGGCTCGGCGCGTGCCCAGCCTTACGCAGCGTATCCATGGCACTGGCTGTGGCGCGGGCTGTGTCTCCATGCACTACCATGAAGGCACGACTGCCCTCACCATTCGGATCAGCAATGCGCGCCAGGGCTTCCTCGACCAAGGCAACTGATGTGGTGCGCCCGGCAGCAAGCGCGGCGGCGGCTTCAAGAACGGTTTTGGGCATCAGTAGATATCCGGCTCCGGCGTGGGTTGCTGGCCTTCCAGGAAAGCGAGGTCGCATCCCTCATCGGCCTGGGTGACGTTATCCAAATACAGCGATGTCCAGCCCCGCGCATAGCGGCGCATGGGCGGCTTCCAGGCAGCGCGGCGGCGGGCCATTTCCGCTTCATCCACCAGCAAATCCAGCGTGCGATTGGCGACATCAAGACGGATCAAATCACCATTTTGCACAAAGGCCAGCGGCCCGCCCACATGGCTTTCCGGCGCCACATGCAGCACACAAGTGCCATAGGATGTGCCGGACATGCGCGCATCCGAAATGCGCACCATATCGCGCACACCTTGTTGCAACATCTTTTTGGGCAGCGGCAACATGCCCCATTCCGGCATGCCTGGCCCGCCTTGCGGCCCTGCCTGCTTCAGCACCAGCACTGAATCCGGGGTGACCGGCAGATCAGGATCATCCAGACGCTTTTTCAGATCGGCGTAATCCTCAAACACCACCGCGGGGCCGGTATGGTTCAAGAGGCGCGGTTCCGCGGCCGAGGTTTTGATCACCGCGCCGCGCGGCGCGAGCGAGCCCTTCACCACCGCAAGCCCACCTTCCGCCTGCAAGGGACGATCCAGCGGCAGGATGACATCCTCATCAAAAATCTCGGCGCCAGCGATATTCTCACCAAGCGTGTGCCCGGTGACCGTGCGCGCGGAAAGATCAAGAAAATCGCGAATGCGATGAAACAGCGCTTGCGCGCCGCCGGCATAGAAAAAATCCTCCATCAGTTTTTCGCCGGCATTGGGGCGCAGATTCGCAACCAGCGGCACGCGGCGCGACAGCGCATCAAAGCGTTCCAGATCCAGCGGCACGCCCGCGCGGCGGGCCATGGCGATCAGATGCGGGATGGCATTGGTAGAACCGCCAAAGGCCATGGTGGCCGTCACGGCGTTATCAATGCTGGCTTGGGTGATGATGGATTTTGGCGTCAAATCTTCCCAGACCATGTCCACAATCCGCTTGCCGGTTTCAGTCGCCATGCGCGGATGCGCGGAATCAGCGGCGGGGATGGAAGAAGCCCCTGGCAGCGTGAAGCCCATGGCTTCCACCGCCAGCATCATGGTGGCAGCCGTGCCTGCTGTCATGCAGGTGCCGAAGCTGCGCGCAATGCCGCCTTCCATATCTTTCCATTGCGCTTCGGTGATATTCCCGGCGCGCAATTCGGCGTGATATTTCCATACATCGCTGCCCGAACCCAAAGTCTTGCCGCGCCAATTGCCGCGCAGCATGGGGCCGGCGGGCACGAAAATGCAGGGCAGGCCAGCGGTGATCGCTCCCATCATCAGGCCGGGCGGAGTCTTGTCGCAGCCGCCCAGCAGCACCAGCCCATCGCAAGGGTGGCTGCGGGCCAGTTCCTCCGTCTCCATCGCCAGCAGGTTGCGATAGAGCATGGATGTCGGCTTCTGGTATTGTTCCGTCACCGGATGCGCCGGCAATTCCACCGGAAAGCCGCCTGCCTGCCAGACGCCGCGCTTCACCTCCTCGGCCCGCGTGCGGAAATGGAAATGGCAAGGGCTGAGTTCCGACCAGGTATTGATAATGCCAATCACCGGCTTGCCGCGGAAATCCGATTCTGAATAGCCCGCTTGCAGCATGCGGGACCGGTGCCCGAAGGCGCGGATATCCTCCACGCCGAACCAGCGGTGGCTGCGGAGTTCTTCGGGTTTCTTGCGCGGCATGGGGGCCTTCCTTCGCTTCCTTTGACCCTATCCTGCCATCCTGCGCTGCCCTTGGCCATTCCTTGGCCGGTTTTGCATTGACGGACGCGCGCCCATACCGTCAGGATCAGTCATTCAAACCGAAGAACAGGGCGGCAGGACCGCCCGGCTGGAGGAAACATCATGTCCTTGCTTTCAAAACCCCGTCGCGGTGGCATGCTTGGCGCTGTCGCCGCTGCAGCGCTTTCCCTGATGGCTTTCGCACCTGCCCAGGTTTCGGCGCAGGAATGGCGCGGCTGGAATATCCATGCGGCGGATTACCCGAATGGTCGCGGCATGGACCGCTTTGCGGAGCTGGTCGGCCAGCGCACCAACAACCGCATTCGTATGCGCACCTTCCATTCCGCACAGCTTGGCCAGCAGGATGAGGCCATTCAGCAGATGCGCTTGGGAACGATTGATTTCGCCAATTTCAATCTCTCGCCGTTGAACAACCTCGCACCTTCCACCGCGATCCTGACGCTGCCCTTCCTGTTCCGGGATGTTGGCCATAGCCACCGCGCAGTGGATGGCGCGATTGGTGAAGATATCGCGCGCGATCTGGAAGCGATCGGCATCGTCACCCTTGCCTGGTATGATGCGGGTGCGCGGAGCCTTTACACGACCCGCCCGGTGCGTACACCAGCCGATGTGCGCGGCATGAAAATCCGTGTACAGACCTCCGATCTTTGGATTGATATCATGCGCGCCATGGGTGCCAACCCAACGCCGCTGCCCTTTGGCGAGGTTTTCACCAGCCTGCAATCCGGCGTGATTGATGGCGCGGAAAACAACTGGCCATCTTATGAAAGCACGCGGCATTTCGAAGTCGCAAAATTCTATACCACGACAGAACATTCCAACGTGCCGGAAGTGCTGGCCATCAGCCGGCAGCGCTGGCAGCGGTTGAGCGAGGCGGATCGCGCCATCCTGCGCGATGCAGCGCGTGAGAGTGCGGCGCTGCAACGCCAGCTTTGGGCGGAACGTGAAAAATCATCCCGTGATCGCGTGATTGCCGGCGGCGCGACGGTGATCGAAATCGCAGATCGTGGTCCGTGGCAGGCGTTGATGGAACCGGTCTATGCAAAATATGCCGCTGCCCCGCGTATGGCGGATTTGCTGAAGCGCATTCGGGAAACACGGTGAATTTGGGTGAAACACAGCGGCGCGGCGATTTGCCCGCGCCGCTTGCCGCCTTTTCCCGCATTCTGGATTTGCTGGCGCGCCTGACCATTGGGCTGGCCGGCACGGCTTTGGTCGCGCTGGTGGTCATGATGGGTTGGCTGGTTTTTGGCCGCTATGTGCTGAATGACACGCCAACCTGGATTGAACGCGGTGCGACACTCGCCATTCTGTGCATCGCCATGCCAGTGGCGGCAGTGGGTGTGCGGGAACGCTTTCATCTCTCGGTGCTTGGCTTGCGCGAAGCCCTGCCGGGTGCGGCGCAGCGCTGGATTGCGCTTGGCTGTGATGCGTTGGTGGGCTTGTTTGGCCTTGGCATGGCGATTTGGTCTTGGGAATTAGTGGAAATGGTGCGAAATTTCCGCATCCCCCTACTCGGCATCAGCCAGGGTTGGACTTATGCGCCGATGGTAGTGGGTGGCGCGCTGATGGCCCTTTTCGCGGTTGAACAGGTGCTGCGCGATATCTTCGTGCCAGACGCACCGGAAAAGCGCGGCCCTGCCGCCGCCTTTTTGGAATAGGCCGATGGAACCAGGGCTTTTTCTGATTTTTGCGGTTTTCGCCTTGGGCGTTGTGGCCGGCGTGCCAGTCGCTTTCTGTCTGGGCATCGCTGCTGTTGTGGGCTTCATCTATGAAGGGCTGAACCCCGCCGTCGCCTTCCAGCAAATGGCGAGCGGCATGAGCATCTTTTCTTTGCTTGCGATTCCCTTCTTCATTTTCGCCGGTGAGATCATGCTCCATGGCGGCATTGCGCGGCGCCTGGTTGCGCTGGCTTCCGCCTGTGTGGGCTGGATGCGCGGCGGCCTTGGGATGGTGGATGTTTCAACCTCCATGCTGTTTGGTGGGATCTCGGGTTCGGCGGTGGCGGATACCTCGGCCACCGGTACCATCTTGATCCCGGCGATGAAGGCCAAGGGTTATGGCGTGGATTACGCAGTATCGCTCACCGTCACCAGCAGTATTGCGGGCATTCTGATCCCGCCCAGCCATAATATGATTCTCTATTCGCTAGCGGCGGGTGGTGGCATTTCCGTGAGCGCGCTGTTCATCGCCGGCATTGTCCCCGGCCTTACCATGTGCCTTTTCCTGGGTATTGCTGCTTATGTCATGGCGGTGCGGCGTGGCTATCCTTCCGAAGGTTGGGCCGGGTTTCGGCAGTTGTTCTGGACTTTTGTCGATGCCTTGCCGGGACTGCTCACCGCGGTAATCATTCTGGGCGGTGTGCTGTCGGGTGTGTTTACTGTGACGGAAAGTGCTGCCTTCGGCGCGATCTGGGCGCTAATGGTGACCTTGCTTGTTTATCGGAATCTTTCCTGGCCGGATTTCTTGATTGCAGTAAAGGCCAGCGTGCGCACCACATCGGTCGTGTTTCTGCTGGTCGGCACGGCAACCGCTTTTGCCTGGCTGCTCGCCATGTATCGCCTGCCGGAATTGCTGACGGAAGGCATGCTTGCCATCAGCGCCAATCCTATTGTCATCCTGCTGCTGATCAATGTGTGTTTGCTGCTGCTGGGCTGCGTGATGGATATGGCGGCGCTGATCCTGATCACGACACCCATCTTCCTGCCAGTAGTTACCGCCATTGGCGTTGACCCCGTGCAATTCGGCATGGTGATGATGATGAATCTCGGCCTTGGGCTCACCACGCCACCGGTTGGGGCGGTGCTTTTTGTTGGATGCGCGATTGGGCGCATAAAGATTGAACATGTCATGCGCACCATTTGGCCCTTTTATGGCGCCATTCTGCTTGCGCTTATTCTCACCACCTATTGGCCGGCAGTATCGCTGACGCTGCCGCGCCTGCTGCTTGGCTATGGAGGCTAAGGCATGACCGCGCCCGCAAAACCCGTGCTGCTGACTGGCGCTTCTGGCGCGCTAGGCCGGTACCTTACGCAAAGCCTGGGTGCGCTTGGCTGGGCCTTGCGCCTGACCGACATCGCGCCCTTTCCCGACCCGCTGCCGCCATCGGCGCGTTTTGTGCAGGCGGATTTGAATGATGGTGTCGCGCTGCTCCGCCAAGCGGAAGGCTGCGGTGCCATTCTGCATTTCGGTGGCGTGAGTGTTGAACGCCCTTTTGAGGAAATTCTCGGCCCCAATCTGCGCGGGCTTTATCATGTGTATGAAGCAGCGCGGCGCGAAGGCGCGCGGGTGATCTTTGCCAGTTCCAATCACACGATCGGCTTTCACGAACGCCCGCGCGGCAATGATCCGAAGCTGGATGCGGATTGTGCCTTTCGCCCCGATGGCTATTACGGAATCTCCAAGGTCTATGGCGAAATGATGGGGCGGATGTATTGGGATAAGCATGGGGTTGAAAACATCAATCTTCGCATCGGTTCTTGCCAGCCAAAGCCGCTTGATCAGCGCATGCTGTCCACCTGGTTGTCTTATCCAGACCTTACGCGCTTGATTGAATGTTGTGTGCTGGCCGAAAAGGTGGGCCATGCGGTGATTTGGGGCCAATCCAATAACCCGACTGGCTATTGGGGAGAGGATCATCGCGCGCGCATCGGCTGGGCGCCGCAGGATAATGCCGAAGCCTGGCGGACGGAACTTGAAGGAATCACGTCCGATCCCGTTTCAGAACGCTATCAGGGCGGCGCCTATACTGCGATTGAATATTCGCGCAGCGCGCCTTCTCCACGGGATCACTTCGCGCCGGAATGAAACTGCAACACGGTGATTGGCAGGCGTTGATCTGCCCAGAACAGGGCGCTGCGTTTGCAAGCCTGCAATGGTGCGGGCGTGATGTTCTGGTCCCAACGCCTGAAGGCGCGCACCATCCCGGTGCCCATGGCGCTTTTTGGATGCTGCCCTGGGCCAATCGACTGGATGGAGGGCGCATTGCAGGTCATTCCATGCCTATCAATCGCGCAGCGGAAGGCACAGCCATTCACGGCTTGGCGCGTGATATGGCTTGGGAAGTTGTAAGCGCCGCCCCGGATCATGTCGCTCTGCGGCAACGCCTTACCTTCGCGCCTTTTGATTATGCGGCGCGGCTTGCGGTTTCACTTGATGCAGATGGTCTGCTGATGGAAATGATTCTCCGCCATGAAGGAACCGCGCCTGCGCCTTATGGTATGGGCTGGCACCCTTGGTTCATGCGCGGTTCTGACACGTCACTGCATCTAAAAACCAAAGAACGCGCCAAGCATGATGCGCGCGGTCTGCCGCAAAGCCTCACGCCTTGTGCTGGCATTGCGGCGAATGAAGCTGGCCTGATTGGTCTGGATAACTTCTTCGCCGGTTGGGATGGCGTGGCGCGACTGACAACCCCCGCCGGGCGCATCACGCTCACGGCCAGGGGTGATTTTGCTATGGGCGTGCAGGTCTATGCGCCGCCCGCCCAGCCTGTGATCTGCGTCGAACCCGTGAGCCACATGCCAGATGCACCCAATCGCCCGGCGCTGGCCGCCGTCGCGCCGATGCGCTTACTGGCGCAGGGTCAATCCCTCCAGGGCGGCATCCGCCTGAACGCCGCCTGATCTGGCCTTGCCGCGCGCCGCGTGGCAATAGCTTGCTGCATTGCAGCGTAACCGGACCATACCCATGCCGCTTTCCGAACCCGCCGAGCGTAACCTGCTTCATCTGCGCGACATCCAGTTGCGCGGCTATCAGCGCAAGGATGGGCTTTTCGATATCGAAGCCCATTTGGTGGACACAAAAAGCTACGGCTTCAACAATGAAGGCCGAGGCTGGATCGAACCCGGTGAGGCTTTGCATGGCATGTGGATTCGCATGACCATCACTGAGGATTTTGAGGTTCTGTCCTGCGAAGCGGCATCCGATTTCACGCCCTATGATGTCTGCCCGGCTGCTGCGCCGAATTTCGCGCGCCTTGCGGGCCTTAAGATCGGGCCTGGCTTTGTGCGCGCGGTGAATGAACGCGTCGGCGGCATCCATGGCTGCACACATTTGCGCGAAGTGATCGGCCAGATGGGCACGGTTGCCTTCCAAACGCTCTATCCCGTGCGCCGCCAGCGTGAACGCGAACAGGCCGAAGGCCGCCGCGCCGCCGGTGAGGCGGTGGATGAGAAGAAAGTAAGGCCAGCCCTGATCGGTACGTGCATTGCCTATGCGCCAGACAGCCCAGTCGTGAAGCAGCGCTGGCCTTGGTATGAGCCGGAGAAAGCGGAATAACGCCTATTCAGCAGTCGCGCCTGAAGCGCGGATAATTGGAATCCATAGCGCCAATTGCTGGTCCCAGAAGCTGGCCAATTCCGCTGCGCTTGTGCCGAGCGGGTTGACGCCAACATCTACCAGCCTTTGGCGAATGGCCGGTTCCGCCACAGCATCGCGTGCGGCGCGTTCCAGCCGCGCCACAATGGAGTTCGGCGTGCCCTGCGGCGCAAATACTGCGTGCCAATTATAGCTTTCATAGCCTGGCAGGCCGGCTTCTTCGGCGGTTGGTACATCAGGCAGGGTTGGGTTGCGCTGGCGCGTGCCCATGGCAAGCGCCCGCAATTGGCCCGCGCGCACCTGCGGGATCACGGAAGGCAGCGTGTCCACCATCATATCAATGCGCCCGGCCAAAAGATCGCTCATCGCAGGGCCCGATCCGCGATAGGGCACATGCAGCATCTCAGCGCCCGCCATACTCGCCAGCATATGCGCGGACAGATGCACAATCGTGCCCGCACCGGAACTCGCATAGCTGTATTTGCCGGGATTGGCCCGGATCAGCGCAAGAAATTCGGCCAGATTGGTGGCCGCCAGGCGCGGATTGATGATGACAATATTCGGCACCGTGCCCACCAACGATACGGGGATGAAGGCGCGCCGCACATCAAAGGACAGGTTGCGATAAAGCCCTGCATTCAGCACGGCCGAGGACATGGAATGAAAGGCGATCGTGTAACCATCCGCCGGCGCCGCCAGCACCGCTTCAGAACCAATCACACCGCCGCTGCCACCACGATTTTCAACCGCGATCGTCTGGCCAAGTTTTTCCGACATGCCCTGTGCTGCGATTCGCGCCACCAAATCGGCTGAACCGCCTGCGGCAAAGGGCACGATCATGCGAATGGGCCGCGCGGGATAAGCCTCCGGCGCGTTCTGCCCCAAGGCGGGTGTGGCCATCAGTAGGCAAAGCAGGGCAAGCAGGCGGATCATGGCGAGCGTTCCCTCGTGGGTGTTTCGCGCAAGACTAAACGGCCCTGGGGGCCGCGCAACCCGCCCCCGGTTGACCGCATGGCGGCATCACGCCAGCCTGCGCCATCCAATCCATGAAGGAGCGTAATTATGTCCGACGATCAGGCGCTGTTTGATAAGGGTTTGCCCATCCGCCGTGCGGTGTTGGGCCCGGAATATGTGGATTCATCCATGGCGAAGGCCGATGAATTCATGATGTCCTTCCAGCGCGCGACCACCGCATGGGCCTGGGGCTGGGCCTGGGGTGATCCCACGCTGGATCGCAAGACCCGTTCCTTGCTCAACCTTGCGATGCTGACCGCGCTTGGCAAAATCCCGGAAGTGAAGCTGCATGTGAAGGGCGCGCTGAATAACGGCATCACTGTTGATGAAATCAAGGCGACTTTGCTGCATGCCACGGCCTATTGCGGCATTCCCGCCGGGCTTGATGCCTTCAAGGCGGCGCATGAGGTGCTGGTCGCCGAAGGCGCCATCCCGGGGAAGAAGTGATGTCAGCCCCATTGAAGCGCATCGCCTTCGCCGGCATCGGCAATATGGGTTGGCCCATGGCGGCCAATCTTGTGAAAGCAGGCTTTGACGTGACGGTGTGTGATGTCGCGCCAGGCCGCGCTGCATCCTTCGCGACCGAAACCGGCGCGAAAGCCGCCGCAACACCGGCGGAAGCAGCAAGCGGCGCCGATTGCGTGGTGCTGATTGTGCCGACCAGCAAGCAGGTAGGTGAGGCGGTGGAAGCCATGCTGCCATCGCTTAAGCCTGGCATGTTGGTGATTGACATGACCTCAGGCCAGCCAGGCCGTACGCGCGAAATCGCGGCAATGCTGGCGGGCCATGGCGTTGCGATGATTGATTGCCCGGTCTCGGGCGGCGTGCCGCGCGCCAAATCCGGCCAGCTTGCCATTATGGTTGGCGGGCCGGCGGCGGAGATTGATCGCGCAGAGCCCGTGCTGAAGGCCATGGGCACATCCATTTATCGCTGCGGCGATATCGGTGCCGGGCAGGCGATGAAGGCGCTGAATAATCTGGTCTCGGCCGGTGGCTACCTGATTGGCATTGAAGCGATGCTGATCGGCCAGCGCTTCGGGCTTGACCCGACGACGATGGTGGATGTGCTGAATGCATCTTCCGGCATGAACAATTCCACGCAGAAGAAATTCAAGGAATATGTGCTGTCCCGCCGCTTCGATGCAGGGTTTGGGATTGATCTGATGGTGAAGGATCTGTCCATCGCGCTTGAAGTGGGGCGGGAGACAACAACACCCGCGCCGTTTTCGGCGCTGTGCCGGGAAATGTGGCTGGCGGCGGCAACATCGCTTGGCCCGGCGGCTGATCACACAGCGCTTGCGAAAATGCTGGAACAAATGACCGGCACGGTGCTTGGGGGGAACAAGGAATCATGAATTGGGAAGTCTATGCCATCCGCTACGGGCGGCATGAACGCACGGCGCAGACAAATTTCCTGCTCCCCGTGCCCGATGCGCATGAAGCCATGCCGCTTGATTACTTCATCTGGTTGCTGCGTGCGCCGGATGGTCAGGAAATCGTGGTGGATACCGGCTTTGATGAGGAAACCGCCGCCAGCCGTGGCCGCACCATCGCGCGCAATGTGCGCGATAGCCTGAAAGCCATGGGCACGGATGCCACCAAGGTATCCGATGTGATCATCACGCATTTGCATTATGATCACGCGGGGTCGCTTGGCATGTTCCCCGGCGCAAAGTTCCATTTGCAGGAACGCGAAATGCATTTCGCAACCGGCCGGCACATGTGTGTGCATGCCATTCGCCTGCCTTTTGAAGCCGCGCATGTGGTTGCCATGGTAAAGGCGCTTTATGCTGACCGCGTGGTGTTCCATGATGGTAATGGCGAAGTGGCACCTGGTGTTACTGTCCATCGCGTCGGCGGGCATTCAGACGGGCTTCAGGTGGTGCGTGTGCAAACCGCGCGCGGGCCGGTGGTGCTGGCATCCGACGCCATGCATTTCTACGCCAATGCCCTCAGCGGCAATCCCTTCCCGATCATTTTCGATCTGGGTGCCATGGCGGCCGGCTGGCGCGCGGCGAAAAAGCTTGCGGGTGGTGATGATAGCCGCGTCATTCCGGGGCATGACCCGGATGTGCGGCGGCGCTTTCCCGAAGTGGCAGGGCAGGGGGGTGAGGTTGTCGCGCTCCATCTGCCGCCGAAGGATTGAAATGAAAGGGGCGCCTGAGAATCCCTCAGGCGCCCGCCCTTATCACTGTTCCATCTTCACGCCGGTACGTTCCACCACACCCTTGAACTTCACAAGCTCAGCCTGAAAAAAGGCGCGCGCATCAGTGGGCGTATTGGGCCGTGTCCAGGGTGAAATTCCGGCAATCAGGAAACGCTCACGCAGCTGTGGATCAACCAGCGCGGCATTGATGGCGCGGTTCAGCGCCGCCACCGTGCCTTCCGGCATGCGCGGCGGCCCCACCACCGCGAACCAATTGCCGATATCAAAACCGGGCATGCCGGATTCTGCGAGCGTCGGGATATCCGGGAAGGCCGGGAAGCGCTCCAATCCGGTGATGGCAATGCCGCGCACGCGATTATCGCGCACCTGCGCGGCGGCTGAGGCCAGCACCGCAACCCCCCAAGCCGTTTCGCCGCGTGCGATGGATTCCACCATCAGGCCACCGGAACGATACGGCACATGGGAGAATTTGCCACCAAGCAACAGGGAAACCGCTACGGCCTCGGCGGCGAAATGCGGCATGGACCCGACACCGGATGACGCATAGGGCAAATTATCCTGCGGCCCAGCGCGCAGCTTCGCCACCGCTTCCGCCGCCGTGCCAGCGGGGAAATTCGGTGCGCTCACCAAAATCAGCGGGCCATTTGCCGCAATGGCGATATGGGTGAAATCGGCAAGCGGATCATAGCGTGTGCCACCCTGCATGGCGGCGGGGATCAGCGCATGGGATGATGCCTCATTCAGCATCAAAACCGTGCCATCGGCGGGTTGCCGGCGCAACCATTCGGCAGCAACCGTGCCTGATGCGCCAGGGCGGTTTTCCACCACCACGCGCGCATTGCCGCCCATATGCGCCTGCATCCGTTCTGCCAGCAGACGCGCGGTTATATCGGTGGAACCGCCAGGGGCGAAGCCGCTGACGAGTGTAATCGACCGATCAGGCAGCCCTTGCGCCATGGCAGGCACAGCAAGGGCCATGCCCATGGCGGCCCCAAGCAAAATCCGACGCATCATTCCTGTCTTCTCCCCCTGGAATTTCTTTGTCTAAGCCGGCAACAACATCAAGTCCGACTACTCAAACCCGAAGCTTGGCTTTCACGCAAGCCCAGCGCGCGCCTTCACCGGTATCTTCAAGTAGCGCACGCCATTGCTCTCAGCCTCCGGGAAGCGCCCGGCACGGATATTCACCTGGATTGATGGCAACAATAGCGTGGGCGCCGCCAACTTCGCATCGCGCGCCTGGCGGAAGGCCACGAATTCATCCTCAGTCACGCCATCCTTCACATGCGGGTTATGTGCGCGCTGCTCGGCCACCGTGCTTTGCCACGCATAGGCATCGCGCCCCGGCGCCTTGTAGTCGTGGCACATCCAAAGCCTGGTATCTGGCGGCAGCGCCAAAAGGCGTTTGATGGACTGAAACAGCACCCTGGCATCGCCGCCCGGAAAATCAGCGCGCGCCGTGCCGTAATCATGCATGAAAAGCGTATCGCCCACGAAAACATCATCGCCAATGCGGTAGCAGACACAGGCTGGCGTGTGGCCTGGCGTATGGATCACCTCAATTTCCAGCGACCCAAGCATAAGACGATCGCCATCACGCAGCAGCAGATCAAAATCAGCACCTTCGGGCTTCACATCATCGGCGGCGAAAACCGGGCGGAAGATGCGCTGCACATCCTTGATGTGTTCACCAATGCCAATCTTCCCGCCGCAATGCCGCTTGATATAGGGGGCTGCGGTCAGATGATCCGCATGGGCATGGGTTTCCAGGATCAGCGCAATCGTAATCCCTTCCTGCCGCGCGGCTTCAATCAACCGGTCGGCAGATCGCGTATCCGCTTCCCCGCTGCGATGGTCCCAATCCAGCACGGGATCAATCACTGCGCCTTGCCGCGTGGTGGGGTCGAAGACCAGATAGCTGACTGTATTGGTCGCCTCATCAAAGAAGGGCTGAATGCTGGCAGAGGACATGGGCTGACCTTCCTGAAGGAAACGCTAATATAGTGCGCTACCCGGCCTCCAGGAAGGGAGGTCCTGCGTCATCGGCAACTCAATATCCGCACGTCATAGACAGGGTGTTCCAGCATATTCACGCCCGGCGCATCGGCGAACATCCAGCCACGGAAAACCGGCGGGCTGCCTTGTGGGGCGCGGCTATCGGTCATTTCAAACCAGGCGGCGGCATCGGGCACTTCGGTTGGTGGGCGCGCATGGCAGGCACCGATGCGGATGGTGAGCGTGCCGAAGCCAAGGCTTTCCCCCACGCGGCCTTCCAGCATGGTGACGCGCGCCGTCACCTTATCAAGCGCCTGCAGGCGCGCCTGTTGCCGCGGCACCCATTCCTGCGCCAGCGCCAGGCTTGGCAGGCAACATAGTGCCAATACCAACAGCCGTTTCATGCGCCCCGCTTCGGGCTTGGCAGCGCCGCGATCATTTCCTGCAAAATCGCGCGCATCGCGGCCTCATCCACGCCCATCAGCACGGCGTCTTCAAATACATCGCGCAGCACCGTCGCCGCTTCGCCATGGTTTTCCTTGAGCATTTTCAGCTTTTCATTGCAGGAAACCGGCTTGCCATCTGTCCCCGGCCAAATGGAAGGCGGCGCGGGCAAGGGCTTCATCGCGGCGCAGCCGGCGCGTTTTCCTGATTGCCGCGCTGATTGCTCTCACCCGCTGAGAAGATGAAACGCCCGAGCAGACTTTCCAGATTGATGGCACTTTGCGTGATGGTGATTTCACTGCCTTCGCGCAAAATCCGCGTATCCCCACCCGGCACCAGCGCCACATATTTGCCGCCAAGCAAGCCTTCGCTGGAAATCTCGGCGGAGGTGTCGTGCGGCAGTTTAAGCCCCGCATCCACGCGGAGAGTCAGCACGGCTAGGAAGCTTTCCGGGTCAATGCGCTGGGCCACAACCTGCCCAATCTTCACCCCAGCGATGCGGACATCCGCCCCCTGGCCAAGCCCATCAATGCGATCAAACTTCGCGGTCAAGTTCATGCCCGGCCCCGAAAGGCTGCGCCCGGTGCTGGTGACGGCATAGCCAAGGAAGCCGGCGGCAATGGCCAGCACCACGATACCTGTCAGGATTTCCGCGAGGCTACGCTTCTGCATGTTGACTGGCCTTCTAGCGCCCCGGTGTCCAGGCTTCGTAATCCCCGCCGCGTTGCGCTGCCGGGTTCGCCGGGCGCCAGGCTTCGGCGGTGCCGGTCATATTCGGGCGATGTTCCTTCTGCCAGGCGCGGCGCGGCGCGTCCTCGGGCAGGGGTTGTTCCGTGGTGTGGTGCAGCCAGCCCCACCACTCCGCCGGCACGGCGGAAGCCTGCGCTTCCTTCGCAAACAACACCCGCCGCATGGGCCGGCCATAGGAATCGCGCCGGCTGCGGGCTTCCCAATAGGTATTGCCTAAGCGGTCCTTGCCAACCTGCCGGCTGGTCAGGCGGATTATAAGGGTCGTGAGCAATTGCATGGCGGCTTTCCGGTGCAAGCGAAACAAAATGCATAATCGCACAGCCGCGCGGGTCACGCAAAAGCAAAGCGCCAGCCAAGCTATCCACAGGATATTGTGGGTCCACCCCCAAAAAACCACTAAATAAGCCTTCCCAGCCTTTCGAGTCGCGCCTAGCATCGGCTCATGGCTGGAATAGTTGGAACCATCTGGGCTGGGGTTGCGCTGCGGCGCTTGAAGGCGGGGGCGGATCCTGATGCGCTGCCGCGCGCTGTCGCCATTCCCGCGCCTTGGGAAGATGAAGCTGGGGAGGCGCTGGCCGCGCTCGCCCCGGGAAGCGGCCCGGCCACGCTGCCCAGCGTGGCAGAGGCTTGGATTCAACGCCTCACGCTGCGCGGACGGCGCCTTGGCCTGTTGGATGGCGCCGATGCCGCGGAAAGCCTGGCCGCTGGGCTGCGTTCGCTGATCCTGGCCCGGCGCGGCGCGCCGGGGGCCGAGATTTGGCGCGATGCGCGGGGTGAGGGGCGTTTCGTGCTCAACCTGCCGGCTTTTCTGGATGGGGAAGGCGGCTTTGATGCGCCGGCCTATCGCGCCGCCTGTCAACTTGCGGTGCAGACACTTGATATTTGGGGTCATGGCAAGGTGGAAAGCCTGCGCCTGGGCTTCGCCGATCTGGCCGGCCTGCTCGCCGCTTTCGGCCTTGGCTATGACAGCCATGAGGCGCGCGATGTCGCCGCCGCCATTGCCGGCCTAACGCGTGGCGCGGCTGAGGCGGAATCCGGCCGCCTTGCCACCCGTTTCGGCCCGCGCCATGCGGTGGCGCTGATCTGCCCAACGCCGCCCGAGGAAACCGCCATCCCAGGCTTGGCCAAGGCTGCGCGGGCGGCTTTGGCGGCGGCGGCTTCCTCCCCCGGTTTGCGCCATCGCGGCTGCATCGCGCTCGCCCCCGCCGATGCGGTGGAAGCGCTTTTGGGCGCGGAAAGTGCCGGCATCGCCCCGGCGCCGGGGGCTAGCCGCCCGGTGCGCGGCGAAGATGGCCGCGTGATTCAGGTGCCAACCCAGGCAGCGGAACGCGCGGGCGCCGATGCCGCCTGGCTGCTGGCCCCCGTGACACCGCAAGCCCGCCGCGCCATGGAGGCAGCAATCCTGCCCTTCCTGGATGCGCCGCCGCCCGCCATGCCGGCCCCGGCTGACCTGCCCGAAGCGCGCCGCGCTGCGCCCCGGCCAATCCATGCGCCAATCAGCCGTTGCTGGCGCGTGGCTATCGCTGGCAATCGTGTTGCACTGCGCGCCATTGAAGATGATCGCGGCCATTTGCGGGAGATTTCCTTCTCCCTCCCGCGCGAAGCGGCGATGACGCGCGCCTTGATGGAAGGGCTCGCCCAGGCCGTATCGCTTGGCCTGGCGCAGGGCGTGCCTTTGGCGAGCTTCGTCAACGCCTATGCCTATGCGCCCGGCCATGGCGGCGCGGTGGAAGGCGATGCCGGTATTCGCCGCGCGACTTCCGTGCTGGATTGGGCCTTCAGGCGGCTGGCGCGCGATTATCTGGGGCGTGAGGATTTGCCGGACCCGGTGGAAGAAGAAACGCTGCAACCGCGTGCGGCAGTGCTGCCCTTGCTTCCCTTGGAATTGCCGGCGCATCCTTCACCACGCATGCGCCGCCAGTTGCGCCCGGCGGCGTAATCGGCGCCTTTGAAGGAACAGGATCATGGCCGGTAAAATCGAAGCGAAGCTTGCTGCTCTTGGCATTGTATTGCCGACACCGGCGGCACCGATCGCGAATTACATCCCTTTCAATATCAGCGGAAAGCTGGTGGTGATTTCGGGGCAAGTGCCAGTGCGTGATGGCAAGATTGCCTATACCGGCAAGCTTGGCGCTGGTGTTTCGATTGAAACCGGGCGCGAAGCGGCGCGGCTTTGCCTCATTAATCTACTGGCGCAATTGAAGGCCGCGGCGGGTGATTTGGATAACGTGACGCGGGTGGTGCGGCTTGGTGGCTTCATTGCCGCACCGGCTGAATTCACCCAGCACGCGCTGGTGATGAATGGCGCTTCTGACCTCGCGGTGGAAGTGTTTGGCGATGTCGGCCGCCATGCGCGTACCACCATCGGCGTGCCATCACTCCCCGGTGATGCGGCGGTGGAAGTCGAAGGGATGTTTGAAATCGCCTGAGCGTCAGGGCTTGCCCTTGCCGGTAGCGTGACGACATCAGGTCCCATGTCCGGCCCTTCCGAATTATCGCTGACCCTGCATCGCGCCATTGCCGAAATCCCGGCGCATGAATGGGAGGCCTGCGCGGGGGGCGACAATCCTTTCGTCAGCCACGCCTTTCTATTGGCGCTGGAGGAAAGCGGGAGCGCGGTGGCGGAACGCGGCTGGTTGCCGCAGCACGCTGCCTTGCGTGATGGCGCCGGGCGCTTGCTCGCTTGCGCGCCGGCCTATGCCAAATCCCATTCCCAGGGCGAATATGTCTTCGACCATGGCTGGGCCGATGCTTTGGAACGCGCTGGTGGCGACTACTACCCAAAGCTGCAAGTGGCCGCGCCTTTCAGCCCTGTGCCTGGCCCGCGGCTTTTGCTGCACCCCGAAGCTGGCTTTGGGCCGGATGTTCTGGCTGGCGCGCTGGTGCAGGCTTGCCAAGGCATCGGCGCATCATCCGTCCACGCCACTTTCTGCACGGAAGCCGAATGGCGCGCCTTGGGTGATGCTGGCTGGCTGCAACGGCTTGGCACGCAATTCCATTGGGCCAATCCGGGCTATCGCGATTTCGATGATTTCCTGGGCGCGCTAGCATCGCGCAAGCGCAAGGCCTTGAAGCGCGAAAGGCGCGATGTGCAGGCAGCGGGGCTGACGCTGAGGACACTGCGCGGGGCAGAAATCACGCCGCGCCATTGGGCAGCCTTTCATCGCTTCTATCGTGCAACCACGGATAAAAAATGGGGCCGCAGCGCTTATCTCACGCGCAATTTCTGGCCGCTGCTGGGCGAAAGGCTCGACGATCGCGTGCTGCTGATGGTGGCGGAACGGGATGGCGAACCGGTTGCCGCCGCGCTTAATCTTATCGGGCGCGATGCGATTTATGGCCGCAACTGGGGCGCCATTGTGGATGTGCCGTTTTTGCATTTTGAGCTGTGTTATTACATGGCGATGGATTTCGCGATTGCGCATGGCATTCAGCGCGTTGAAGCCGGCGCGCAGGGCGAACACAAAATCCAACGCGGATATCTGCCCGTGCCCACCTATTCTGCGCATTGGATCGCGCATCCGGGGCTTTCGCGCGCGGTGGGTGAATTTCTGTCGCGCGAACGTCCGGCAATGGAACGCGAAATGGCGGCACTCGCTACACTTTCCCCCTTCCGTCAGGTGGATGAAGGCGCGTGAGGCCGGGCGCGCCGCGCATTGCTTATCTGCAATTGGCGGCGTCCATGGCGCTGGTCGGCGCTAATGTCGCGGTGGCGAAGCTGCTGGCGGAAGCGCTACCCATTCCGATGATTGCTTTTCTGCGCTGCGTTTTGGCGGTGGCCTTGCTTTGGCCGCTGGCGCGTTTGCTCGAAGCGGCACCGCGACCTGATGGCGTAGTTTTGCGCAACCTGGCCTGGCAGGCGCTATTCGGCACGGTGATCTACAATGCAGGCTTACTGGCGGGTTTGCGCCTGACATCTGCCTTGGAAGGTGGCCTGGTTTTGGCGAGCCTGCCGGCAGTGGTTGCCTTGGGTAGCGCCTTTTGGCTGCGCGAACGCCTGACGCCACCGCAATGGATCGCGGTTGGCCTTGCCGGTTTTGGCATGGCCGCGATGACGCTGGCGCGCAGCGGTGACGGGGCCGCGGGGTCGGTCCTTGGCAATTTGCTGATCTTCGGCGGCGTGATCGGTGAAGCGCTTTACGTGCTGCTCGCGCGACGCATAGCGGGAAGTATTGGCGTAATCACGGCAAGCCTATGGATGCAGATATTCTCTGCCCTGATGCTGGCACCCTTTGCCTTGCCGGATATTGGCAGCATCGCGGTGCTGGTTGAGCCGCGCCTTGCGGCGTTGCTGATCTTCCATAGCGTGACGGCAAGCGTGTTGTGCCTGCTGCTTTGGTATGCGGGGCTGAAGCGCGTGGGGGCAGGGGTTGCCGGCATCTTCACTGCCTTCCTGCCTGCGACTGCGGCGCTTGTGGCCGTGGTGATCTTGCAGGAAGCTTTCACCGCCATTCACGCCATTGGCTTTGCGCTCATGATGTTGAGCGTTCTCACCGCAACCTGGCCGAAAAGGCGAAGCGCATGAGGGCTTGGCTCACGCAAAGCCTTGATGCGTTTCGCCTGCAAACGCCGGCACAAATCGCCGCTTCCTTGGCCTATGAACAAGCGGCGCGGTTTGCGGGGCTTGAATTGCAGCAGCGCGATTCCTGGGAAGCCAGCGCGGCGTTATTGCAAAATGCGCTCGCGGAAGGTGACGCTGCCTGGCATATCTTCATGGAATGCGATCTGCTGCGCCTCGAAAAACGCGCCGACGCCATTTTGCTGACCGATCGTGCGATCTTTGTTCTGGAATTCAAGATGGGCGCTCAGAAGCCCGATCTGGCTGATCTGCGCCAGAGCGATAATTACGCCATGGATTTGCATGATTTCCACGCCGGCAGCCGGGGCGTGCCGATCATCCCGATTCTGGTCGCGCCAGGCGCGCCGCAGCGCGGTCTGGCATTGCCGCTATTCTGGCATGGTGTGGTGCCGGTGATGGTGGCGAATGGTGCGATGTTGCGGGAGATTATCGCACGCGCGCAGGCAGCCATTCCGCCCCCAGCCCAGGCGATTGACGCCCAGGCTTGGGCGCGTTCTGCCTATCGCCCCGTGCCAAGTGTGCTGGAAGCGGCGCGGCTTTTGTATCGGCGCAATGCCGTGCCGGATATTGGCGCCACGCGGGCTGATGCGCATAACTTGACCCGCACCACCGATGCCATTGCGCGCGTGATTGCGAAGGCGCGGGAAGAAGGCGGGCGCTACGTTGTATTCGTCACCGGCATTCCCGGCGCGGGCAAGACGCTTTGCGGTCTTAACTTGGTTTTTGGCGCGCTGCGGGAAGCGGGCGCCGCCTTCCTTTCCGGCAATGTGCCGCTGGTGACCGTGCTGCGCGAAGCCTTGGCGCGTGATGCCGCCCCCCAAGGCGGCGCCGCTTTCCAGGTTGCGGAACGCGCCGCGCGCACCGCGCTGCAAAATGTCCATCGCTTCCTGGAACATCATGTGATCCGCGCGGATGAAATCCCCGAAGCACGCATCATCGTTTTTGATGAAGCGCAGCGCGCCTGGGATCAGGCGCAAGCGACGCGCGATGGCCAACGCCGCAAAAGCCACCTTACCCTGAGCGAACCAGCGCATACGCTTGAAATCATGGCGCGGCATGATGGCTGGGCGGTGATTGTCGCGCTGATCGGCAATGGGCAGGAAATCAATACCGGTGAGGCAGGGCTTGCCGAATGGGGCCGCGTGATTGCCGCTGCGCCATCCTGGCGCGCGGTCGCGGCGCCGCGCAGTATCACGGCCGCTGATCCCGCGCAGCGCTTGGCTGAAGGCGCAGCACCTTGGCTTGCCTTTGATGATTCACTTGATCTGTAAACACCCATTCGTAGTCTTCGAACCAGCCGGGGCACCGAATGGGTTGATGCGGTATTGCGGGGTAATGCGCCTGCCGCGCGTGCCATCGCGGCAGCGACGCCTGAATTACCCTACTATATTACGCGTGACCCAATCGCTTGGCGCTTAGCGCTGCGGGCAAGAACGCGCGGTTTGCGCCGCGCCGGGCTGGTTGCTTCCGCCGGTGCGCGGCGATTGCGGGCAGAGGGGCTCGGCGTGCAGGTGCCAGATATCGCCGATTGGTTCCTGAAACGCTGGCCGGATATCCGTTCATCCGAGGCGCTGGAAACCTTCGCCACCGAATATGATTGCCAGGGCTTGGAATTGGATGTGGTAGGCCTTCCCTGGGGCGGCGATTTTCTCCGCCATGCTGGGCAATGGCGCGCGCGGCGGTTTGTTGGCCATCAATGGCAGATCGTGCGCGGCGCCGAGGAGCAGCGCTATATCCTGAATACCTACCGCGTGCTGCTGACGCGTGCGCGCTATGAGACAATCATCTGGATTCCGCCTGGTTCGGCCGCCGATGATCCCTTCCATGATGTCACCCGCCCCGCGGCCGAGATGGATGCGCTGGCTGATTTCCTGATCGCCTCTGGCGCACAACCTCTTGAAGCCCTATCCAAAGAATTAGAACCCGCGCCCGAGCTGGCGCAGCTTTTATGAGGGCACCATGCGCGCCTTGATCCTTTTGGCTTTGCTTTTTTTGGCGCTGCCCGCCCAGGCACAGGAACTCAAGATAGCCGCTTGGAATATCGCCTGGCTCACCACCAAGCCCGCCGGCCATCCCGATTTGCCGCGCGATCTGACCACCAGGACCGAACAGGATTTCGCCCGGCTGCGCGCCTATGCTGAACGGCTGGCCGCAGATGTGATTGCGCTGCAGGAAGTGGATGGCCCCTTGGCCGCGGCGCGCGTTTTTGATGCCACAGCCTATGATTTTCACTTCCCGGCGGAAAATGACATCCAGCGTGCCGGCTTTGCCTGGCGCAAGGGGCTTCATGTCACACGCAATCCTGACCTCATGGCGCTTGACTTGCGCCCCACCGCGCGGCGTTCCTTGCGGCGCGGTGCGGATATCACGGTCCATGGCGCCAATGCCGCGCGGCTGCGGCTGCTGTCCATTCATTTGGACGGAGGATGTTCACAAGGTTCCGTGCGTGAACCCAATAGCAGCGATTGCCAGAACCTGGGCAGGCAGGCGCAAATCCTGGCGGAATGGATCACCGAACGGCGCCGCGAAAACATGCCTTTTTTGATCCTGGGCGATTTCAATCGGCGTTTTTCGCGTGAAGACGACATGCTTCCCATACTTAGTGCTGCATCACCCATGCGCCGCGCCACAGAAGGCTTTTCCAATCCGTGTTGGCGCCGCGATGGCCAGGGGCGCGCCTTTATTGACCATATTCTGCTTGGGCTAGGTGCTTCGGATTGGCTGATCAAGGATAGTTTTCGCGTATTTTCCTATACTGAACGCGATCCCGCACTGCGTGATGTGATCAGCGACCATTGCCCAATCTCGGTACGGCTGCGCCTGCCCTAAAGCCCCCCTATGGGCGGGGCGCGGCGCCCGTGCCATGTTCCCCGCATGTCGCTTTTCACCCGTATCACTCTGCCGCTGGCCGCGATCAATTTCATCAACCAGGCCAATCGATCTTTGGTCGCGGTGATTGGGCCTTTCCTCGCGCTTGAATTCGGCCTGACGGCGGCGGAGCTTGGCTTGCTCGCTGCCTGTTTCTTCGCCAGCTACGCCATGGCGCAATTGCCGATCGGTCTTGCATTGGATTTGAAAGGCCCGCGGCGTGTGCAGACGACATTGGCGCTGATTGCGGCCGCAGGTTTTGCCATCAGCGCCTTGTCGTCCGATGTGTTGATGTTGGCAGTGGGGCGCTGCGTTGCGGGTGTGGGTGTGGCGGCGGGGCTGATGGCCATGCTGAAGGCCAATACGCAATGGTATCCGAAGGAACGCGTCGCAGCGGTCACGGGTGCTGGTCTATTCTTCGCGTCCATGGGTGGGCTTGCCGCCACCATGCCAGTGCAATGGGCGCTGCCCTTCATTGGTTGGCGCGGTGTTTTCGCGGTGCTGTCCGCGCTCGCCATCCTGGTTTCGGCTTGGGTCTGGTTTTCGGTGCCCTATGCGCCGCCCGGTGTCGCGCCCGCGCCGCGCCGCAGCTTGCGCCAGGAAATCGGCGAATATGGGCGCATCTTCAAGGACCCGGTGTTTCTGCGTTTGGTGCCGACGGTTGGCATGCTCTCCACGCTCAATTTCACCTATCAGGGGCTTTGGGCTGGGCCGTGGCTGCGCGATGTTGGCGGTTTGGATGATGGCATACGGGCGGCCGCCTTGCTGATCTACGCGCTTGGCATGATGCTTGGCAGTCTGTTCACGGGGCAGGCAGCGTCCTTCGCGCAAACGCGCGGTTTTTCGCCCATGTTGATGCCCTATATCGGTGTCGCTGGCTGTCTTTTCGCGCAGGCCATGCTCATGCTGGCGCCAAGCAATTTCTGGATCATGGCCTTTCTCTGGTTTCTCTTTTCCTTCTCAGGTTCGGTTGGGCCGGCGGGCTATGCCGCAATCGCGCAAGGCTTTCCGCCGGCGCTCGCGGGGCGTGTTTCGACAGCCATCAATTTTCTGATGCTCTGCGTCGTTTTCTTGTTCCAGACGGGCATTGGTGCCATCCTTGATCTTTGGCCGCGCACTGCAACAGGCGGCTGGGCGCCTGAGGGTTACGTTTGGGCGCTTGGCATGACATTCTCTGTCCAATTGGCGGCGGCACTCTGGATTTTCCTGCCCTGGTGGCAACCACGAAAGGAACCCGCGTAATGGAGAAAAGAGCAACAAGAATCCTGGATCGCTACCGCGTGACGAAGGGGCGCGGTTTCCGCCTGAAGGATTATGACCCAGGTGATACTGCCGGGCTTGATATGGAAAAAACCACTGCCGGGGTGTTTTTGCAGCAGGGTATCGAACGGCTCGCGCTCTTGCAGGATAAGCTTTATGCACAGGATCGCTGGTCGGTGCTTTGCATCTTTCAGGCGATGGATGCGGCTGGCAAGGACGGTGCCATCAAGCATGTGTTTTCCGGCGTCAACCCGCAGGGCTGCCAGGTGCATTCATTCAAGGCGCCGGGTCCGATGGAATTGGACCATGATTTCCTGTGGCGCCATTCCATTGCGCTGCCGGAAAGGGGCCGCATCGGCATCCATAACCGTTCCTGGTATGAGGAAGCGCTGGTGCTGCGCGTGCATCCGAAATTCCTCGCGCGTCAAAAATTGCCGCCATCACTGATCGGCAAAAGAATCTGGGATGAAAGACTGGAAGATATCGCAGCCTATGAACGCTATCTGGCGCGCCAAGGCACAGTGGTGCTGAAATTCTTCCTGAATGTGAGTGAGGATGAGCAGAAAAAGCGCTTCCTGTCCCGCATTGAGGAGCCTGAGAAGAACTGGAAATTCTCAGCCAATGATGTCGCGGAACGCGGCCATTGGGATGATTATATGAAGGCCTATCAGGCCGCGATCAGCGCGACAGCCGCGCCGCACGCGCCCTGGTTCGTGGTGCCGGCGGATGCCAAGTGGTTCACGCGCCTGGTGGTGGTGGTGGCGATCATTGAAGCGCTTGAAAAGCTTGACCTGCATTACCCTATCGTCACCAAGGAACAGCGCGCCGCCCTTGCGGTTGCCAAGAAGCGTTTGGGATAGAAACTACTCTCCCACCGCATCCAGCACATGCAGAGCATAGGTATAGGCCGCGCCGGCATTGAGCGCGATGGCAACGCCAAGCGCTTCGGCAATTTCTTCCTTTGTGGCGCCGGCGGCCTTGGCCTTGCGCGCATGGGCATCAATGCAGCCATCGCATTTCGTGGTGATGGCAACTGCAAGGGCGATGAATTCGCGCGTCTTGGCATCCAGATGCCTGGTTTGCGCGGCACCGTTTGAAAGGGCCACAAAACCCTTGACGATTTCGGGGTGCAATTGCCCCAATTCCTTGCCGCGTGCTTTCAGCCCCGCGCCATATTCAGCCCAATTCTTCACTTCGGTCATGGCTTGATCCCCTTTCAATGCATTACGGCAGCAGCAGCGCTGGCATAGCCAACACGGCGTTCGGGCGGGACGGGATGGCGCCCGGCCACGCGTTCCAACAACAGGCGCGCATCGGCCAGCATGCCGGCCTTCATCGTCGCATCCAGAAAAAGCTGTTCCAGCACATCCTGCTGCGCATGGCTGCCGCCCATGCGGTGCATCACGCCAATCGCCGGGCGCATCACCGCCACCGCGCGGGCATGATCACCGCGCCCATGCGCCAGCACAGCCTCACACACCGGCAGCGCCGCATCACGCAGAATGGGTGCCAGAGTGCCGCCCGCGGCAATCGCATCACGTATCCCATCCAATAGCCGCGCTGCTGCTTGGAAGCGCCCGGTCGCCACCAGCGCCATCATCCAATGCGGCTGGGTAAAGGCGGAAAGGCAATCACCAGTCCGCGCTTCCGCCTTGTCTGCCAATTCTTCCCAACGCGCGCCCACATTCACGCCCTGGCGTTGCAGGCGAAACAGCATGGAAGCAGCGTTCTGTACATCAATATACAAATCAGGTGCGGCTTCCGTCAGTGGGCTTTTCAGGTTGCGAAAGCCCTTGTCGTAAAGCGCCAGCACCTCTTCGGATTCCGCGCGTTCCAGATGATACATCGCGCGATGCCACCACAAATGATGCGCGAGGTTGGAAGCGCCTTCCCAATGCGTCTCGAGCCCCGCGAGCCAGGCAATGCCTTCCCCACGCCGGCCCTGCATTTCCATCACATGCGCCACCGCATGCGCGGCCCATAAATCGCCGGGGTCAAGGTCAATCGCCGCGCGGCCGCTTTCTTCCGCCACCTGGTAATTGCCGCATTCCTCATGCGCGAAGCAGCGGCAGGCAAGGATACTGCCAAAGGCGGGCATGGCTGCCGTCCATTGCGGATAAACACCATCCACCACGCGCTGCATCACGCCCACGCGCCCCAGCCAAAAGGCGTTGAAATGATGCAGGCGAAACGCGAGGATATCATGCGGGTGTTCGCGCAAAATCGCCTCCCACCCTGCCAGTGCCTTGTCCAAATCACCTGCGGCCCAGGCAGTCACGGCGGCAGCATGGGCGGCTTCGCGCGCGCTGGTTTTGGCGGCAAGGCGGGTTGCGGTTGCGGCGGCTTCGCGCGCGGCGGGCAGCAGTGCCGCCTTATAGCCAAGCAGCGTGAAGGCTGATTGCAGCACGCTGGCCATCGGCATCTCGCCATCCGCTTCCAGCAGCGCCTTCATCCGCGCTGGCGTATCGGCGCGATATTTCAGATAGCCCGTCACCACATGATCATAGGCGCGCGTTGCGGCATCCGATGCGCTGGTGATGGCAAGGCCGTGCTGATCCTGGGGCATAACGACACTCCGATATTCCGGCCCAAAGCTTGCCAGCCTTCGCCAAGCCGTGTCGAGTATCCGCACCCACAAGAGCAGGAGAGACCAATGTCCGAAGACACCCCCGAAGCCCGCCTTGCTGCGCTTGGCCTGGTGCTGCCGCCAGCGCCTAAGCCGCTTGGCACCTATGTGCCCTTCCGGCGTGATGGCAACATCATCTATTTGTCAGGCCAGGGTCCGCGCGATGCGGAAGGCAAACTGATCAGCGGCAAGGTGCCCACCGAAGTCAGCATTGATGAAGCCTATCAACTCGCGCGGCGCGTTGGGCTTTCCTTGCTGTCAGTCGCGGCATCGGCTGCCGGCGGGCTTTCTCACCTGCGCGCGCTGAAAGTGCTTGGCATGGTGAATGCGGTGCCGGAGTTTCGCGAACACCCACGCATCATCAATGGCTGTTCTGATCTTTTTGTCGCAGTGCTTGGCGATAACGGCCAGCATGCGCGTTCCGCCGTTGGCTTTGGCAGCCTGCCCAATCAAATCCCGGTCGAGATCGAGGCGATTTTCCGCGTGCTGGACTGAAACAAATCAAGCCTTGGTGCCGGTGCTGCCGAAACCGCCCGCCCCGCGTGCGGTCTCAGGCAGTTCGGCCACTTCGCGCCATACGCCGCGCGTCACCGGCGCCAGCACGGCTTGCGCGATGCGCATGCCGCGTTCCACCGTGAAGGGCGCATTCCCCGCATTCAACAGGATCACGCCCAATTCGCCGCGATAATCCTCATCTATCGTGCCGGGGCTATTGGGCAACGTAATGCCGTTTTTCAGCGCCAAGCCGGAACGCGGCCGCACCTGAATTTCATACCCCGCCGGGATCGCCATTTTCAGGCCCGTTGGAATCAGCGCACGGCCCCCGGGCGGGATCACCACCGGCGCGCTGATGGCGGCCAGCAAATCCATCCCCGCGGCACCTTCCGTCGCATAGCTTGGCAGCGGCAAATCCGCGCCATGGGGCAGGCGTATCACGGCGATTTCGGGGGTCATGCCAAAGCCTCTGCAATGCGCGCGGCGAGCCTTGCCGCGACTTCTTCCTTTTTCATGCGTGGCCAGGCTTCCGTGCCCTTTGGCGTGATCAGCAGCACGGTATTCTCCGCCCCCCCCATCACATCGCCCGAGACATCATTGGCCACAATCCAGTCGCAGCCCTTCTTCTTCCGCTTGGTGCGCGCATGGTCTTCCAGCTTTTCGGTCTCCGCCGCGAAACCCACCACCAGCTTCGGTCGGCGCGGCCCGGCGGTGGAAAGGGTGGCAAGGATATCGGGGTTGAGCGCCAAGGCGATTGGCGGCGGCACTTCACCCGCGATTTTTTTCAATTTCTGATCGGCAGCCGCGGCACTCCGCCAATCCGCGACCGCTGCCGCGCAAATCGCAACATCGGCGGGCAGGGCGGCTTCACATGCCGCCAGCATATCGCGCGCTGATTCCACGCGCCGCACCGTGACGCCCGGCGGGTCCGGCTGCGCCACTGGGCCGGAAACCAAAGTGACGCGTGCGCCGAGCGCGGCCAGCGCTGCGGCAATCGCGTGGCCTTGCTTGCCGCTGCTGCGATTGGCGATGTAGCGCACCGGGTCAATCGGTTCATGCGTGGGGCCGCTTGTCACCAGCACATGGCGCCCTTGCAGGGGCTTTGCAGCGGGGGTCAGCGCTGCCTCAACCGCTTGCAAAAGTGAGGCCGGTTCAATCAACCGACCCGGCCCCGATTCCGGTTCCGCCATGGCGCCCACTTCCGGCCCGGCAATGCTGATGCCGCGCGCGCGGAGTGTCGCGATATTTGCCTGCGTCGCCGGGTTTTCCCACATGGCGGGGTTCATCGCCGGCGCCACCATGATCGGCGCGCGGGTCGCGAGCAGCACGCAAGTCGCCAAATCATCGGCCAGCCCATGGGTGATTTTCGCGAGCAAATCCGCCGAAGCCGGCGCCACCAGCACCAGGTCCGGCAGGCGCGCCAGGCGGATATGGCCAATCTCGGCCTCGGCCGCCCAAAGATCATCATGCACGGCCTGGCCGGTAATGGCAGCCAGCGCTTCCTTGGTGACAAAGCGCGCCCCGCCGGCGGTTAGAATCGCGGTGACAGAAGCCCCCGCCTTGCGCGCAAGCCGCGTGAATTCCAGCACCTTATAGGCAGCGACGGAGCCCGAGACGATCAGCAGGATTTTGCGACCAGCAATCATGGCGCAAGCCTAACCCAGAAGCCGCGTGAATGAAATCAGCCAACCCCCTGGCGCGTGCCCCTGGTTCGGGCATCATGGGCCAAGGCCGCCCAATCAGCGCGGCAAGGGGGAAACTCAATGGCAGGCGGGAAGCTCCGCGCCACCGGTGTTCTTGCGCCCTTCGGGCAGCGCGGCTTTCGCTTTCAATGGCCGGCTGATCTTGCCACCTCCTGGGCCTTTGAGATGGAGACGATCATCCTGGGTTGGTATGTGCTGACCGAAACGGGATCGGTCACCTGGCTTGCCATCTTCGGGTCGCTATTGCTGATCGGCACGCTGCTGTCGCCCATGTTTGGCGTGATGGGGGATCGGGTCGGGCATCGGCGCGTGCTATCCGCCATGCGGGCCTGGTATGCGGTGCTGGCGGCGGTGCTGACCCTTTGTGCCATGGCGGGGCTGCTTTCCCCCTGGCTGGTCTGTGGCGTGGCCTTTCTAAGCGGCCTGGTGCGCCCTTCCGATATGGGCATGCGCAATGCGCTGATCGCAACCGGCATGCCGCCCCCTTTGCTGATGGGCGCGATGGGGATTGAACGCATGAGTGCCGATAGTGCCCGCGTGATTGGCGCGCTGACCGGCGCGGGCTTGGTTGCGTTTCTTGGCATCGGTCCTGCCTATATGGCCGTGACGGCGATCTATCTTTGCGCCTTTCTGCTTACCTTGCAGGTGGATGAACCGCCGCCCCGCGCGGCCCAAGGCGTGGTCATGAAAACGCCCTGGGCTGATCTTGGCGATGGCATTGCCTATGCCCGCGCAACGCCGCCCGTGCTGGCCGCGCTGCTGCTGGCCTGCCTTGCCAATTTCGCCGCCTATCCGATCAGTGGCGGCTTGTTGCCCCATGTGGCGCGCGATGTTTATGGGCTGGATCGCACCGGGCTTGGTTATCTGTCGGCGAGCTTCGCCGGCGGCGCGATGTTGGGATCTCTTTTCATCAGCGCGCGGGGAGGTGGGCTGCCACCCGCGCGCACCATGCTGGCTGCGTCGCTTTCCTGGTTCTTGCTGCTGCTGGTTTTCGCGCGGCTGACAGACCCGGTGCTGGGCGGTGTGGTGCTGGCTTTGGCCGGGTTTGTGCAAAGCTTTTGCATGGTGCCGCTGGCGGTGCTGCTGCTGAGGATCACGCTTAAGGAATTTCGTGGCCGCGTGATGGGGCTCCGCATGCTGGCGGTTTATGGCCTGCCGGTTGGGCTGATGATGGCCGGGCCTTTGGTGGGGGAAATCGGCTTTGCCGATGCCGGTGCGCTCTATGCGGGCTTCGGCGCCTTATGCACGGTTGCAATTGCGCTGTTCTGGCGCGCGCATTTGCTGCCGAGGGAGGTGCCGGCCAATGGGCTGCGCAGCCAATAGAACCTTGCCTGTTCAGCTGTGTCCAAGGGACACGCTCTACACCGTCATTTGGTCGCATTTTCCAGGCCGCCAAGAGATCTCACTTGGCTCGGACGTTTTCCCGAATGCGAGGCTTACCCCTGCCGCAACCCCGCGCGTTCCGCTGCTGCACGCGTCCAAGCTGTTTCCCGTTGCAGAAAGGCCGCGAAGCCTGGGGGCGTGGCCTCCGCCCCGCTGGCCATGAGGCTGCCCATGCCTTCCAGGCGCGTGCGCACGGCGGGGTCGGCAACGGCGGCGGCGACAGCTTCGCCCAGCGCCTTCGCGACAGGCTCAGGCAGGCCCGTTGGCGCCACAATGCCGACAAAGGCTGCGGCCTGATAACCGGCCACACCAGCCTCATTCGCCGTTGGCAATTCGGGCGCTTGCGGTAGCCGATCCGCCGCCGCCACTGCCAAAATCCGCACCGCGCCTTCACAGTGCAAAGGCAGCGCCGTGGAAATTTCCGTAATGGCGCCAGATATGGTGCCTGACACAAGATCAGGCGCCAGCGCGCCCCCGCTGCCATAAGGGATATGGGTAATGCCGGCCCCGGTCGCCGCATTGAACATCTCAAGCGAAAGATGCGCCGCACTCGCAATGCCGGAAGACCCGAAGCCGAGCCTGCCTGGATTGGCCTTTGAATGCGCCACAAGTTCGGCCACCGTTCGCACCGGCAGGCTGCGGTGCACAGCAATCACCATGGGCGTGCGCACAAAAAGCCCAATCGGCATGAAATCGCGCATCGGGTCATAGCCAGGATTGGCCTGCACAGTGGGATTGATCGTGAGCGGCCCATTCGACCCGAGTAGAATAGTGTAACCATCCGGTCGCATCCGCGCGACCTGCTGGGCGGCGACACTGCCGCCCGCGCCGGCGCGATTTTCCACAATCACAGGCTGGCCAAGCTTCGCCGACATGGCGGGCGCGCAGGCACGCGCTGTCAGGTCCGAATTCCCGCCCGGCGCGAAGGGCACGATCAGGCGGATGGGCTTATCGGGGAAGGCGGCCTGGGCACGCAGTGGCATTGACAGGATTGGCGTTGCGGCAAGGGCTGTCAGCATCGCGCGGCGCGTTGAGGTGAAATTCATGTTTTCTGTCCGTTTCCCGATTTTGGCGGCAAGCTTGCGGCGCCCGGGCGGGGCTGGCAGGCCCTTGCTATCGAAGCACTGGCGCGGCTTGGTTATCGGTCAGGGCAACGCGCCTTAGACGCGAATGAAGGCAGCAACCTGGTCACTGCGCCGCAGCGCTGCCAAATCATCTTCGTCCGGCAATTGCGGGCGATCACGCTCGGCCGCCACTAGGCACATAAAGCCAAGCGGCGCATCCTCAGCCGCACGAAACTGATGCCATTGCAGCGGTCCGATTTCGACCAGATCATGCTCAGCGATATCGGTGATCTCATCACCCACCAGGCAGCCGCCTCGGCCACGCAAAATCAGCACCCAATGGATATGCTCATGCCGTTCCAGTGTGGAGTGGCCGCCGGGCTGCACTTCAAAATAGCGCCACTGGACGGGTAGGCTTTCCGCACCTTCAAACAGGATTTGGCGCGTCACATCCTTGTAGGGACCGCCTTCCTTGTAGGACAGGACGGGCACATTTTCCCAGCCGAAGGCATTGAAGCGACGCACGGTCATTCGGCGGCCTTTCTGGCTGAAACAGCGCTTTCGATGGCGGCGATGAAGGCGCGCGCGCCAATTTCGGGATCGGGCGAATGGCGCATCAGCGCGCCGCCAATCAGAAACACCGCATCATGGCCAAAAGCCGCCACCATGCTGTCTATGCGTTCAATGGACATGCCACCCGCCGGGGAAGGGAAACCAGATTTTACCTCGCCCAGCCGTTCCCGCATGGCAATGGCCAGATCGCGGCATTCCTGCTCCGTAAAGGTGAAGCGCCCACCGGCATTGGGAAAGACCGAGATATCCGCACCAAAAACCCGAAACAACCGCCCGAGCAGCATGGCCGGCGTCATGCCATGCTCAGGGTCATGGAAATGCGTCCCCGAAAAGCTTGGATGAGCCATGACCGCGAGGCCGTATTTGCGCGCCAAATAAAAGCCTGTGTCAGGCCCGATCAGCAAGGGTGCGATCAGCGCGCCGGCACAGCCCTCGGCAGCCGCGAAGGCCATTTGGTCTTCGATTTGATCAAACCGCCCGGAGACCATGGGGAAATAAAGCGTCTTGCGCCCTGTTTTGGCATTGGCGTTGCGGATCGCTTCCTGCAGCCGGGCCACCCTTTCCCTGAAGGGGTGGAAGGGCTGGTCCATCAGCCCGTGATCATCCTTGATCACATCAAGCCCGCCAAGCGCGTAACCAGCCGCAAGCCGGGCCAATTCCGGCACGGAAAGCCCAAGCGGCTTGATCGCCGTTGCGGCCAAAGGCCGGCCATAAACGCCAAGCCCTTCCCGCAAGCCCGCCACCCCAAAACGCGGCCCGCCAAAGGCGCGCAACTGCTCCGTCGTCAGTCGGACATCAATGATCCTGATGCCGCGCCTGATCGAGATATTGCCAAAGACGACATTCAGCAGATTGGGGATCGAATCATTGACGATATCGGCGCGGTAGCTGATGGCGACATCGAAGGCCCGCGATGGGGAAGGGCAGGGCGTAATGGCTTCAACCTGCCCCACAATCCCCGCGTCCCAGATGGCCTGCGGCACGCATTCACCCGGGATTTCGACCGTTTCCTCAAGGCAGATATCTTTCGCATGGGCTTCAATGGGCCGCGAATCATCCGGGGTGATGCGATAGAGAATCTGAAACCGCGGCGCGCCCATAAAGCCCTGAAACCTCTCCAACCCTGCCAAAGGGCAGCCAAGCCCCCAAATACCGTCCTGGCGTTTATGGGAGACAATCCCACAATCGCCAAGGTCCCGGCCCCGGCGACTTTCCGGCAGAAGCAGAGCGCCGCCGATTTCACCCGACCGCGAAATGCTCTATCCACCTCCCGAAGGTAGCAGCGGGGGCCAAACCATGGCGGAACTCTATTTCTTTGAAGACCTCACGGTGGGGCTGACCGCCAAATTTTCCAAAACCATTACGGAAGCCGATATCGTGCTGTTCGCCGCCGTCACCGGCGATACCAACCCCATGCATCTGGATGCGGAATATGCCGCAACCTCCATTTTCAAGGAACGCATCGCGCATGGGATGCTGGCGGCGGGTTTGATTACCAAGGTGCTGGGCACGCAGCTCCCCGGGCCGGGCACAATCTATATGTCGCAAACGCTGAAGTTCCGCGCCCCGGTGAAAATCGGCGAAACCGTCACCGCCATTGTCGAAGTCGCCGCACTCCATCCCGAAAAGCACCGTGCGACACTGAAAACCGTGTGTCTCGTCAAGGGTGAACCGGTGCTAGAGGGGGAGGCTTATGTCTCCGTCCCCTCCCGCGCGGCCATCACCAAAGCGGCGGAGTAAGCCCATGCGCCGCGTTTGCGTCTTTGCCGGTTCCGCCGCCGGCGCCCGCCCGGAGTATGCCGCCGCCGCCGCCGCGCTGGGGCAGGAGATCGCCGCGCGCGGGCTTGGCCTGGTTTATGGCGGGGGCGGGGTTGGGCTGATGGGCGCGGTTTCCGCCGCCGCGCAGGCCGCAGGAGCCGAGGTGATTGGCATCATTCCCCATGGACTGGTCGCACGCGAAGCCGGCGCCAAGCAGCTCAAGGATATGCGCGTGGTTGGGTCCATGCATGAACGCAAGGCGCTGATGGCCGAGCTTTCCGATGGCTTCATTGTGCTGCCCGGCGGCTATGGCAGCCTGGAAGAAGCCGTGGAAACGCTCACGTGGTTGCAGCTTGGCATTCAGCGCAAGGGCATCGTGTTTGTGGATACGCTCGGCTATTGGCAGAAGCTGATGGGCGCACTTGATCACATGGTGGCGGAAGGCTTTGTGCGGGCGGAAATGCGCGAAGCGGCCATGCTGGCGCCGGATGGTGCCGCCGCGATTGATGCACTTGCGCGTTTCACGCCGCCCGATGTGCCGCGCTGGCTGAACCCCGGAGAAACCTGATGGCAGCGCAAATCTTCGCCGATTGGCGGGCCATCCCCAAGGAAGCGCGCGGTGCGACGGTCGCACTCGGCAATTTTGATGGCGTGCATTTGGGCCATGTCGCGGTGCTGAAGGCAGCGCAGGCGGCGCGGCCTGATCTGCCGCTGGCGGTGCTGAGCTTTGAGCCCCATCCGCGTGAGCATTTCCGCCCGGATGACCCGCCCTTTCGGCTGACCTTGCTGCCGGCCAAGGCAGCCTGCCTTAGCGATGCCGGGGCGCGGTTTATCTATGCGCTCAGCTTTGATGATGAATTCGCCGCCCTTTCGGCGGAAGCCTTTGTGGATCAGGTGCTGCATAAGGCGCTGGGCGCCAAGCATTTGGCCTGCGGGCCGGATTTCGCCTTTGGCCATCGGCGCGGGGGGGATGTGCGTTTTCTGGCGCGTGAGGCCGCCGCGCGCGGTATGGGGCTTTCCATTGTGCCGCCCGTGGAACAGGGCGGTGAGGCGATATCCTCCACCCGCATTCGCCGGCTGTTGCAGGATGGCTACCCGGAACGCGCGGCGGAAAAGCTGGGCCGCGCTTGGGAAATCCGCGGCACGGTGGTGCATGGGGATAAGCTTGGCCGCGTGCTGGGCTGGCCCACGGCCAATGTTTGGCTCGATCGCCATTTGGAACCGGCGCGCGGCGTTTATGCGGTCACGGTGGCGCTGCCGGGGGGCGGGACAGCGAAGGGCGTTGCGAATATCGGGCGCCGGCCGACACTGGGCGGCGATAAGGTGACGCGGTTGGAGGTTTATATCTTCGATTTCGCGGGCGATATTTACGGCCAGGAAATCGGCGTGCGGCTGGTGCAGTTCCTGCGCCCGGATGCGAAGTTTGACGGGCTGGAAACGCTCAAGGCCGCGATTGAACAGGATGTGGCCAATGCCCGCGCTGCGCTGGCTTGACCACCCGCATGGCCCGCGCCCATAAGCCGCCCCATGAAAATGATGGCGTTCGGCATACGAATTACGCGCCCGGCCTTCTGCTGAAGGCCGGGACCAAGCGTTTTTTCGCCACCCCAGCCGCCCCCTCGGCGGCCCGAGATTAGCCCGCAAGGCTCGAAAACATGACCGATACCCCAAAAGAGGCCCGCGATTATCGCGGCACCGTCTTCCTGCCGCAGACCGGCTTTCCGATGCGCGGCGATTTGCCGAAGCGCGAACCCGATATGCTGGCGCGCTGGGACCGCCTGAAACTGTGGGAGAGGCTCCGCGCGCAGTCCAAAGGGCGTGAGAGTTTTGTCCTGCATGACGGCCCGCCCTATGCCAATGGAAATCTGCATATCGGCCATGCGCTCAATAAGATTTTGAAGGATGTGATCAACCGCGCCGCGCAAATGGCCGGCTATAATGCGAATTACGTCCCCGGTTGGGATTGCCACGGCCTGCCGATTGAATGGAAGGTTGAAGAAGAATACCGCAACAAGGGCCGCGACAAGGATGCGGTGCCCGTTCTGGATTTCCGCGCCGAATGCCGCGCCTATGCCGAACATTGGCTTCAAGTGCAGCGCGAAGAATTTATCCGCCTGGGTGTCGCCGGTGATTGGGCGGATCGCTATGCAACGATGGATTTCGCCTCGGAAGCTGCCATCGCCGCTGAGATCAGCAAGTTTTTGATGAATGGGTCACTCTATCGCGGGCTGCGCCCCGTGATGTGGAGCCCGGTGGAAAAAACCGCGCTGGCGGAAGCCGAGATTGAATATCACGACCATGTCAGCCCGACGCTGCATGCGAAGTTCCGCATTCTGAAAGCGGGCGCGGCTGATCTGGTCGGCGCGGATGTGGTGATCTGGACCACCACGCCCTGGACCATGCCGGGCAATCGCGCGGTCGCTTACGGGGCTGAAATTGATTACGCGCTTTTGCATGTCGAAGGCTTGGCTGAGAAATCCTATTTGAAAATCGGTGATCGGCTGCTGGTGGCGCTGCCCTTGTTGCCGCAATTCGAAAAGGATGCCGGCGTCGGCGCGCATAGCATCAAGCGCGTGATCAAGGGCGCCGAACTTTCGGGCGCCATCGCGGCGCATCCGCTGCGCGGGCATGGCTATGAATTCGATGTGCCGTTGCTCCCTGGTGATTTCGTCACCACCGAAGCCGGCACGGGGTTTGTGCATATCGCGCCTGGTCATGGAGAGGATGACTTCAATCTGGGCCGCGCGCATAACCTGCCGATCCCTGAAACCGTGAACGACGACGGCACCTTCACCCATCACGCGCCGGGGTTTGAGGGCTTGCATGTCTTCAAGGCGCATACGGCGGTTTATGCGGCGATGGAGGCAGCGGGGACGCTGGCCGCGACAGGCAAGCTCACGCATAGCTACCCGCATAGCTGGCGTTCCAAGAAGCCAGTGATTTTCCGCGCGACACCGCAGTGGTTCATCGCCATGGATGACGCCAATGCGATCCGCGCGAAATCATTGGACGCGATTGCCAAGACGCATTTCGTACCGGATGCGGGGCGCAACCGCATCGGGTCCATGGTGGCAGCGCGGCCCGATTGGTGCATCAGCCGCCAGCGCGCCTGGGGCGTGCCGATTCCGGTATTCGTGGATCGCCGCACCGGTGAGCCTTTGCGGGACCCTGCCATCATGGAACGCGTGGTTCAGGCTTTCCGGGATGAGGGCGCGGATGCCTGGTATAAGCCGGGTGCCACAGCGCGTTTCCTCGGCGAAGGGCGTGATCCGGCGGCTTATGAACAGGTGATGGATATTGTGGATGTCTGGTTTGAATCAGGCTCCACCCATGCCTTTGTGCTGCCGCCGCGCGGGTTGCCTTTCCCGGCTGATCTTTATCTGGAAGGTTCGGACCAGCATCGCGGCTGGTTTCATTCATCGCTGCTTGAATCCGTGGGCACCAATGGTGTCGCGCCCTTCAAGGCCGTGCTGACGCATGGTTTTGTGCTGGATGAACAGGGGCGGAAAATGTCCAAATCCATGGGCAATGTCACTGCGCCGCAGGATGTGATGAAGCAATATGGCGCGGATATCCTGCGCCTTTGGGTGATGAATTCCGATACGGCGCTGGATTTGCGCATCGGTCCTGAAATCCTGAAGCAGCAGGCGGAATTGTATCGGCGCATCAGGAATAGCTTGCGCTGGCTGCTTGGCAATCTGGATGGTTTTTCGGAAGATGAGATCGTTCCTTACGGCGAATTGCCGGAGCTTGAGCGTTGGTTGCTGCATCGTCTGACGGAATTGGATGCGAAGGTCAGGCGTGCGGTGGAAACCCATGACTGGACCGGGGTTTATCCGGAAATCCATCAGTTTTGCGCGACTGATCTTTCGGCGTTTTACTTCGATATCAGGAAGGACAGCCTTTACTGCGATGCGCCGGATGCGCTGCGCCGGCGTGCTGCGCGGACCGTGCTTGATGTTCTGCATCGCTGCCTTTGTGCTTGGTTCGCGCCGGTCTTGGTGTTCACCGCCGAGGAAGCCTGGTTGGCGCGTTTCCCTGATGAGGAAGGCAGCGTGCATTTGCTCGATTTCCCCTTCGTGCCGGAGGGTTGGAAGGATCCGGCCTTGGCTGCGAAATGGGCGCGCTTGCGTGATTTGCGGCGTGCCGTGACGGGTGTGCTGGAACGCGCGCGTGTGGCGCAGGAAATTGGTTCATCCTTGCAGGCTGCGCCTGTGTTGCATGTGGCGACGGATGATGCCGCGCTTTTGTCTCCTAACTTGTGGGCGGAGCTTTGCATCACCTCGGGCTTCGCCCTTTCGGATGCGTCGCCGCCTGAGGGCGCGTTTGTAGCCGATGGTGTCTCTGATGCTGCTGCGGTGTTCCGTGCTGCCCCTGGTTTGAAGTGTGACCGCTGTTGGCGTGTTCTGCCCGAAGTCGGCGAGTGTAGCGCCCATCCCACCTTATGCCGCCGCTGCGACGCAGTGGTCGAGGCGCTGTAATGAAGGCGGGGTCCGGGGAGACACTGTCTCCCCGGCGGGGGTCTGGGGGCAGCGCCCCCGGCCTGTTCCGCCTTGGTCTGATATTCGCGGTTTTGATTTTTGTTTTCGATCAGCTTTCAAAGTGGATTGTGTTGGACGTGCTGTTCTTGCCCGAGGTCCAGCACATCCCCTTATTTTCGGCAGGCCCTTTTGGCCTTGATCTGACCATGGTCTGGAATCGGGGTGTGACGTTTGGCCTGTTTTCCGGCGATGGCCCTTGGAATCATGTGATTTTGGCTGGGGTTGCTGCGGCGATTGCCGTTTTTTTGCTCCGATGGCTGGCGCGGGCCGAAGGGCGGATGGTGGCCTTGGCGCTTGGCGCTGTGATTGGTGGCGCCTTTGGCAATGTCTTGGATCGGTTGCGTTTTGGCGCGGTGGTGGATTTCGTGGATACCCATGCCTGGGGCTGGCATTGGTATGTGTTCAATGTGGCGGATGCGGCCATTATTTGTGGGGTTGGGGTGCTTTTGTTGGATGCCTTGTTGCCGCCACGCCAAACGCCTAAAGATAGCGTATGATTCTTCGCCTCAAGACCCTTTTGCCTGCTCTTTCACTGCTGCTGCTGGCCGGCTGTGGAGAGAATACGGCGCGCACGCTTGGTTTTATCCGGGATGCGCCCGATGAATTCCGTGTGACCACGCGCGCGCCGCTATCCATGCCGCCGGATATGGCGGGGGGGTTGCCGCCGCCGCGCCCGGGTGCTGTGCGCCCGATGGAGCGCAGCCCGCGGGATGAGGCGGAGGCGGTGCTGGTGCCATCCTTGGCGCTGCGTGATCCGCGCCAGCAGCCGCGTGCGGCTGGGGGCAGTGTGGGTGAAATCGCGCTGTTACAGGCGGCGGGGCCAGCGCCTTCGGGCGATATTCGCCGTCAGGTAGATGAGGAAAGCCAGAGGCTGGACCGCCCGCCGCGTGATGTGGTGGATCGGCTGATTTTCTGGCGTGACCCACCGCCGCCAGGGATTGCGGTGGACCCTGCTCGGGAGCGGGAGCGTATCCGCGAAAATGCTGCCCTTGGGATTGAAGGCTCTGCCGGGGATACGCCCATTCAGCAGCCAAGGGCACGAAACCTGTTGCAGAGGCTTGGCTTCTGAACATGTTGTGGGCTGGTTTCCGGCCCGGCTGATACCATCTCTGGGGGTATGATGCGCTTGACCCGTCGCCAGACCCTTGCCTCTGCCGCTGCGCTATGCGCGGCAGCCCCGGCCAATGCCCAGAACGCCGCGCCGCCGCCGAGGCCATTATTTGGCGCACGGCATTGGCGCCTGGCCAATGGGTTGGAGGTTGCCTTCATCCCCTTCAGCCGCGCGCCGGTGGTCACGCAGTATTTGTTCTATGCTGCGGGCGGGGCGGAAGACCCGGCGGGCCGTTCGGGTGTTGCGCATTTTCTTGAACATATGATGTTCAAGGGCAGCCCCAAGATTGGGGTTGGGGATTTTTCGCGGCTGGTGGCGCGGGAAGGGGGCAACGACAATGCTTTCACGTCGCGCGATGTCACGGCCTATCACCAGGCGGTGGGGGCTTCCCGCCTTGGCATGATCCTGGAGATGGAGGCGGACCGCATGGCCGCACCCCTGATCCCGCAGGAATTCATGGAAAGTGAGCGCGGCGTGGTGCTGGAAGAACGCCAGCAAAGGACCGATTCCAACCCAAGGGCTCGGTTCCGGGAGGCGTTTACGGCCGCCCTTTGGGGCCGCCAGCATTGGGCGGGCCGGCCGATCATTGGCTGGGAAGATGAAATTCGCGCGATTTCCCGCGATGATCTGGTGGGCTTCCATGCGCGGTTTTATGCGCCCTCCAATGCGACGCTGGTGATCAGCGGCGCCGTGCCGGAAGATGTAGTGCGTCGGCTGGTGGATCAGCATTACGGCAGCATCCCGGTGCGGGAAGCGGCAAGGCGGGATCGTGCGCCGCAGCCGGCGCAGGCCGTGGAACCAAGGTTGATCCGGCGTGATCCGATGACGCGCGATGCGCTGTTCCTGAAGGCCTGGATGGCGCCCTCGCTGACAGCGGGGGAAAGCGCCCATGCGCTGCCGCTGGAAGTGCTTTCGCATCTGCTGGGCGGCGGCCAGGGCAGCCGGCTGCATAAGGCGCTTGTGGAAAGCGGCCTCGCGGTATCAGCCGGCACGGGGTATGATGGTGATGCGGCGGGCATGACGGAGTTTTATCTTTCCGCCATGCCGCGACCGGGCGTTGCGCCGGAACGGCTGGAGGAGGCCGCGAATGGCGTGATCGAGACGCTGATCCAGCAAGGCCCGACCGAAGCGGAAGTAGCGCGGGCAATCCGGCAACTTACCGCCGGCGCGATGCTGGCACTTGATGGCTTTGGCGCCGGGCCGCGCATGGTGGGCGGGACGCTTGCGATTGGCTTGCCCTTGGATGCGGTGGAATTCTGGCCGGCGCGGATCAGCGCGGTGACGCGTGATCAGGTGGAAGTCGCGGCGCGCGCGGTTTTGCCAAGCGCCCCCAATACCGCCGCCTGGCTGCTGCCCAGCGCATGAGCACGCCATTTCGCCTGCCCATTCAGCGCGTGGTGGCGCATGGGCTCACCGCCTGGCTGGTTGAGGATCATTCCGTGCCGGTGGTCTCCTTGTCCTGGTCATGGCCGGGTGGGGCAGCCTTTGATGCGCCGGGGCGTGAGGGCACGGCTAGCCTTGCGGCGGCGCTGCTGACGGAAGGTGCGGGCGATTTGCCGGCAGCGGCCTTCACCGATGCGCTGCGCGATGCCGGGATTGGGCTTTCCTTCGGCGCGGGGCGGGATGATGTGGATGCCGGGTTTCGCTGCCTGATCGATGCCCTGCCGGAGGCTGAACGCCTTGCGCGCTTGGCGATGACCGCGCCACGCTTGGATCAGGCGGCGATTGAAAGGCTGCGGGCGCGGGCCATTGCCGGGGCGCGGCAATCGTTGGAAACACCGCGCGGCCAGGCGGGGCGTGCCTTCTGGTCGGCTGCCTTTCCGGCGCATACGGCAGGGCGTCCTGCGGGCGGCACAGCGGAAAGCTTGGCTGCCATCACGCCTGAAGATTTACGCGGCCTGCTTGGCGGGCAATTGCGGCGGGATGGGCTCACCATCGCCGCTGCCGGCGCCATCCGCCCGGATGATTTGGCGGCCTTGCTGGGGCGACTTTTCGCGGGGCTGCCGGCGGGCGCGCCTGAAACGCCGCCCTCATTGCCCGGCTTTACCAGCTTCGGCCAGCGCGTGATCGGCATTGATAGCCCGCAATCCCAGGCGATTTTCGGGCATGAAGGCATTGCCGCGCGCGATCCGCAATTTGAAGTGGCGCAGGTCGTATTGCGTATTTTCGGCGGTGGCGGGTTTTCCTCGCGGCTCACGGAATCGGTGCGCGTCAAGCGCGGGCTGACCTACGGCATTGGGGTTGGGATCGATACCGGGTTTGGCGGCGGCGTGCTGGCCGGCAGTGTCGCCAGCGATAATGGCAAAATCGCCGAGGCGCTGGCGGTGACGCGCGATGAATGGGCGCGCATGGCGGCGGATGGGCCAACGGACGCTGAAATGACAGAAGCGGTGGCGTTTCTGACCGGATCGCTGGCGCTGCAATTCACTGATAGTCGGCGGATCGCGAATACACTGATGGCGATGCAGCGTAATGAACGGGCGATTGATTGGCTGGATGGCAGAACGGAAAGGCTGCGCGCGATCAGCCGCGATGATGCGGCGCGCATGGCGCGGCGGCTATTGAAGCCTGAGGCGCTTTCAGTTGTGGTGGCGGGGCGGCCTGTAGGTCTTTAGGCTCGGGCTTGCGCCCGGCGCCAGCTTTGCGCAGGCTGCGATCCTCTTGCAGGATTCCACGCAGCACCATGCCTGATATTTCGGAACAAACCTTGATCCCCGCGCCGCTTGGCGTGGTTTGGCCCTTGCTGAGCGACCCGGCCGAGGTCGCGGCCTGTATCCCCGGCGCGCAATTGGCGCCTTCGATCGGGGATGGCCTCTGGCGCGGTTCCATCAAGGTGAAATTCGGCCCTACCACGGCAGCATTTCGTGGTGAGGCAAAGCTTGAATATGACCATGATGCGCATCGCTGCCGCATTGAAGGGCGCGGCATTGACCAGCGCGGCGCATCGCGCGCACTCGCCAATGGTGATGTGCTCGCGGTGGCCGAAGGCGAAGCAACCCGGCTGACCGTGAATGGCAGCTTCACCGTAACCGGCCCTTTGGAGACCTTCGCCAATGCCGGCGGTGTGCATGTGGCGCGCGCCCTTTTGGCGGAATTCGCAAACAACATGGCGAACCGCGCCATGGCCGCAGCACCCGCCGTCGCACCCGCAGCGGAACCGGCAGCGCCAGCAGCGGCCGCGCCCGCCGCACCACCTCCTCCGCCACCACCGCCTGCGCCGGCGGCGGAGCTTAATGCTTTCGGCCTGCTTTGGCGGGCTTTTCTTTCCTGGTTCAGCAGTCTTTTCGGCAAAGGGAATAAATAATCATGGCAGCGCCCAAGCTTTCTGATGTTCTGGCAACGGTCTTCGCGCAGGAAGGTTGCGATACGCTTTTCACCTTGATGGGTGATGCGAATATGTATTGGACCGAGGCAATGCAGCGCCAGCCGGGGATGAATATCATCCATGCGCGGCATGAACATTGCGCCGTTGCGATGGCGGACGCTTACGCACGCGCCACCGGCAAGGTTGGTGTTGCTTCCACCACCTGCGGGCCGGGCTTTACGCAAATCATGACCGGGCTTGCCATTGCTGCGCGGGCCAATACGCCGATGGTGGTGTTTGCGGGTGATTCACCGATCGCCGCACCCTATTACATTCAGCAGATTGATATGGCGCCGCTGACGCAGGCAACGGGTGCGCATCATATCTCCGTCAAAACCATGGATCGCGCTTTGGATAATGTGCGCGAAGCCTTCCATTTCGCCGCACTGGAACGCCGCCCCGTTGTGATCAGCATCCCGATGGACCTGCAAAAGCAGGCCTATCCGCATATGGTGGATTACATTCCATCCGCTGATTATCTGCCCGTGCCGCAGCGCCCGCAGCCTGATCCGATGCTGGTTCAAAAGCTGGTTGAGATGATCGCAGCCGCTGAAAAGCCGATCATCATCGCAGGCCGCGGGGCGAAGCTTTCCCAGGCGCGTGGGGCGATTGAAGAAATGGCGGAAGCCATGGGCGCGCTGCTCGCGACATCGCTGCAAGCCAAGGGGCTGTTCACCGGCAATCGCTTCGCCATGGATATCTCGGGCGCCTATGCCAGTGATTTCTCGCGCGAACGCTTTGCCGAAGCGGATCTGGTGATCGGCATCGGCGTTGGGCTTGGCGCCTATACGACGGAAAGCGGTTACCTCTATCCCGGCGCGCAGACGGTGCAGATTGATATCGGCCCGCGTGGGTTATGGCAGGGGCTGCGCACGGCGGATTTGCATATCCGCGCCGATGCTAAGGCGGCGGCAGAAGCGGTGACTGCGGCGATCAAGCGCCATAGCGCTTCCGGCAAGCGCTTCCGCAGCGATGAAATGGCCGCGCTGATTGCCGCCGATGTGCCGGACCGCAAGGAATTCACCATCGCCCCTGGTACGGTTGATCCGCGCAAGGCGATCATGGAATTGGATGCGGTGGTGCCCAAGGATTGGGATGTGGTGATTGGCGGCGGGCATTACCTTGGCTTTGCCATGACCTATCTGAAGGGCCGCGCTGCCGAACGTTATCATGTCGTCAGCGATTTCGGCGCCATCGGCAATGGCCTGCCGGCGGCGATTGGCGTCGCCGCCGCGCGCAAGGATGGCAAGGTGCTGCTGATTGAAGGCGATGGCAGCTTGCTAATGCATATCCAGGAATTGGAAACCGCGCGCCGGCATGGCGTGAAATTCCTGATGGCGATCATCAATGATGGCGGCTATGGCGCGGAAATCCATAAATTCCGCGCGGGCAATATTGATGCCGGTATCGTCATTCATGGCCGCGGCGATCTGGCGGGTGTCGCCAATGGCTTTGGCGTGCGCGGCCAGACGGTCAGCGCGTTTGGCCAAATGGGCGCGATGTTTGAAACCCACCAAAGCGGCAATAGCGCCAGCCTTTGGGATGTGCACACCGATGATACGGTGGTGTCACGCCCCTATCGCCGGATTCATTACGGGGAAGCCTGAATCAAAAAGGGCGCTGCCTTATCGTGCAGCGCCCGTTAGATGGGGTTTATCAGCGCCCGCGAAACACGGGCGCTCTTTTTTCGCGGAAGGCGGCAAGGCCTTCCTGGATATCCTCGCTTTCCTTGCACAGCCGGGCGCGTTCGGCACAGGCCGCGGCATCCAGCGCGCCATGGCCGATTTCATTCAGCGCCTTCTTCATGCCCTGAATGGCGAGCGGCGCACCATTCACTAAAGTGGTCGCAAGCTGATCCACCGCCGCATCCAATTCGGCCGGCGCGACCAATTGCGTAAGGTAGCCGATGCGGAGCAATTCCTCCGCCCCAAGTTTTTCAGCCGTCAGGAAAAGCCGCTTCGCATTATTCAGCCCAAGGCGGGAAACATAGCGGGAAAGCCCTGTCGGGTAATAATGCACGCCAAGCCGCGCGGCTGGCATGAACATTTCCGTCCCCGTCACCCCAATGCGGAAATCGGCGGTCAGCGCGAAATCCGTGGAACCGCCATAAACGCCGCCTTGCAGCCGGCAGATTGTCGGTACACGCACCGCTTCAAATCGGTCCACCATGGCTTCAAAGGTCGGCGCGCGGGCGGCGGCTTCCTTGTCTTCCGCGAAGCCGCCCAAATGAAAGCCCGCACTGAAGGCCGGCCCGCTTGCGGCCAGGATCAGCACACGGAGCGACGGGTTGGCATCCACCTGTTCCAGGTAATCCATGATGCGGATGATATCGCCAGGCTCGATCCGGTTGCGATGGCGGGAACGATGCAGGCGGATGGTGGCGCGGCTGCCCGCGATCTCAAGGCTTGGCGGATCAAGGCGGGTATCTTCGGTCATGGGGTCCCTCTCATGGGCTCATCTTGTCTCAGATTTCAGGCTGCGGCGCCATTGCAAGGGGCGCCGCGCAAACAAAAAAGGGCGGCCCGAAAGCCGCCCCAATGCCGCGAAGGAAAGGCCAGATCAGCCATCCACGCGGAGATTATTGGCCTGAATAATCTCACGGAATTCCTCACGATGGCGGGCGAGGAAGGCCGTGAAGTCCGCCGTATTGCGATATTGCGGCTGGAAGCCGATCTGCGCGAGGCGGGCCTTCACCTCAGGCGTTGCCATGGATTTTTGGGTCTCCGCGGCCAAACGCTCAACAATCGGGCGCGGCGTGCCGGCAGGCAGCATGAAGCCGCCGAAAGCGCCAGCATCGTAACCTTCCACACCCGGCAGGCGTGCCAGGGGCATCAATTCGGGCGCCAATTCCGTGCCGTCCTTCAGGGTGACGCCAAGCGCACGCACTGCACCTTGACGGAACAGGGCCTGTGTGGCGACCAGGGTTTCGATGGCGAAATCCACCTGACCACCTGTAACGGCGGTCAGCCCCGGGCCGCTGCCCTGGAAGGGCACATGCACCGCATCCAGCTTGGCGCGGGAGAGGAACATGAGCGTGATCAGATGTGCCGCCGCCCCAGTGCCGGAAGTGGCATAGGTGTATTTGCCGGGCTCGGCCCGCACTTTGGCCACGAATTCCGCAGCGGTCTGGGCCGGGAAATCCTTGCGCACAATCAGCGCAAAGGGGGAGATGCCGATCTGCGCGACCGGCGCAAAGTCCTTTGTCACGTCGTAAGGTGTGCGCTGCACAAGCGGCGCCGTGGTGAAGGGCCCGGTAGAAGCGGCCAAGATGGTGTAGCCATCGGGCGCCGCCTTGGCGACCAGATCAGTGCCGATCATCCCACCCGCGCCGGCGCGGTTTTCCGGCACAATCGGATGGCCCCAATTATCTGAAATCTTTGACGCATTTACACGAGCCATCAAGTCCGTCGCCTGGCCCGGAGGCCAAGGGATGATCAGGCGCGCCGGCCGAGACGGGTAGGCGCCCTGGGCGTTGACAATGGCTGGCGCGGCCAGCCCGGCGGTGAGCCCGGTGGCACCAAGCAATAGGGAACGACGATCCATGTTCTGCGTGACCTCCTGTGAGAACTGAGGCATCGCGCGGTGGTGATGACCCCTTGTCACGCTAACTGGATCACAGAAACGTAAAAAACAAGGGCGATCCCGCCAAAAACCCTGCCTCAGGCCGCCTTGGCGGGCAGGGATTTCATGGCAGCGCGGAAGGCATCCAGGGTTTGCGCCACATCGGCGGCGGTATGGGCGAGCGACATATAGAATTTGCTCTCCCCCTTCAGGATGCCTTGGCTGCGGAAGACGCCATTCACATGCTTCTGCATTGCCGCGTCCTGGCGGATCACGCTCCGGTAGTCCCGGATATCGCCGGTGGCATAGACCACATCAAACAAAGGCGGCTCACCCACCACCTGGGCGGGGATGCCGGCTTCATGGATCAGGCCGGTCAGACCCTCCATCAGGCTGCGGCCAGTCGCGAAAATCTGCTCATAGGCGCTGGGTTCGCGCAGCACCGCCATGGTCGCCAGCCCCGCGGCAGACGCGACGGGGTTGCCCGAAAGCGTGCCGATCTGGGTCAGGAAGCGGTCCTCCCCAACCTGGGCCTTGTCGAATTGCGCCATGATATCAGCGCGCCCACCAAGGGCGGCCAGCGGAAAGCCGCCGCCGATGATCTTGCCCATGGTGCAGATATCGGGCGTCACGCCGTAATATTCCTGTGCGCCGCCATAAGCGAAGCGGAAGCCGGTCACGACTTCATCAAAAATCAATGGGATGCCAAGCCGCGCAGTCACCTCCCGGATCGCTTGCAGGAAGCCGGGCTTCGGCGGGATCAGGCGCTGGAAGGGTTCCAGGATCACGCCGCCGATCTCATCATGCCGCGCTTCAATCAGCCGCACCGCCGCTTCCGTATCGTTGAAGGGGGCGACCAGCACTTCTCCGCGCACACTATCCGGAATGCCTGGCGTATCCGGCACGGCTTCCGGGAAGTTGGCGAGCTTTTTGGGGGCGAGGCTCATCAGCCCCCAATCGCTCATGCCGTGATAGCCGCCTTCGAATTTCACGATCTTGGGGCGTTGGCGATAGGCACGCGCAAGGCGCATGGCGTAAAGATCAGCCTCAGACCCGGATGAGACAAAGCGCACCTGTTCCACTGCGGGCATGGCATCAATAATGGCGGCGGCGAGGCGAATGCCGTGTTCATTATTGGCGAAGAAGGTGGTGCCCTTTGGCAATTGCGCCAGCACGGCTTCCATCACCTTGGGGTGGTTATGGCCCACATACATGGGGCCGCTGCCGAGCAGATAATCAATATATTCGCGCCCTGAGACATCCCAGACATGAGCGCCACGGCCTTCCCGCAGGATGATCTCGGCTGGGAAATTGCCGAAATGCCCGCCCGGCAGCACACGCTTGGCGAGTGCGAGCAGTTCCTGTTCTTCGGCAGATGGCGTGATGCTGGTCATGGCGCGGGTTCCTCAAGCTTTGTTGGGCAGAAGGCTAGAACATGATCGGGTCCAGTGAAAACACCCGATCGGTGTGAGGCTTTGATTAGGCGAACAGGGGCCCCAGATGCGCCGAAGGGGGCGGTGTGATCCGCCCCCTTCATTTGGAATGATGGACTACAGCGCCGGTATTTCAGCGCAAATCCACTGTCGTCAAATCCTGGAACCAGGATTGGGCCGAGGTGAAGCCCGTGACGCGTCGGCTCATGGCGCGGGGGTTCAAATCATGCACAATCCAAAGCCAGGGGGGATTATCCACCAACCGCGCATGGGCGGTGGCCAGCAATTGGGCAATCTTCGCCGGGTCGCGTTCGCGTTCCAATTCAGCGAAGGCAGCGTCAAACTGGTCATCCTTCCAATGGCCATTATTAGAACCACGCGGCGCGAAATTGGAAGAAAGGAACCAGCGCGCAAAGGCCGAGGCATCAGACGAATAAAGGCTGATATTCACCGCGTCCGCACCAAGCCAGGCCGGCTGATCCGGCGGGAAGCGCAGGGCCGCCAGCAGCGTGTTCCATTCCACCACATCAAAATTCACCCGCACGCCGCAATTCTGTTGCAGCGATTGCTGGAGGAATTCATTCATCGGCAGTGGCAGCATCTGGCCCGAGCCGGAATTGGAAATTCCGACCTTAAGCGTGAGCGGGCGTTGCGCGTTATACCCTGCTTCCGCCAGCAAAGCGCGGCCCCGTGCGGGGTCCAGCCGATAGCGATTTTGCGGATTGCCGAAGGTTGGGTCACTCGCCTTCACGAAGCCCACCGAAGGTTCCGCCGTGCCATTCAGCAATTGCACCATGCCTTCACGGTCAATGCAGTAATTCAGCGCCTGGCGCACGCGCACATCCGCGACCGGGCTACTGGCGCGGCCCGTGGCAAAAACCCAGGGCCAGACATGCGGGTAGGAGTTCGTCACGATATTGAAGCCGGCCTGCCGAAGCGAGCCAATTGCATCGGGTGGCGGCACTTCAATCCAATCCACCTGACCGGAACGCAGCGCGGCAAGGCGCGTATTGGCTTCCGGCATTGGCAGCAGAATGATGCGATCAAGCTTTGCGCGGCGTGCCGCATCCCAGTAATTGTCGTTGCGTGAAAGCTCCGCCGATTGGCGCGGCACAAAGCGGGTCAGCCGGAAGGGGCCAGTGCCCGCCGGCGGCAGGGCCGCCACCCGCGCCCAATCCCGCCCCGCTTGCTCGAAGGAATTGGGGGAGGTGATCAGCACATAGACCGAAAGATATGGCCAATAGGAAACCGGCCGGGTGGTTGTTGTCTCAAAGGTGAAATCATCCACCTTGCGATAGGATTCCAGCACCGGAATGCGCCCGCGCGTAATTGCGCTGCCCGTCGCATCAAATTGCGGGCTGTCATTTTTGAAGAAGCGGTCGAAATTCCACAGCACCGCATCGGCATTGAAGGGCGTGCCATCATGGAAAGTGACCCCACGGCGCAAATGAAAGCGCCAAATGCGCGGATCATTGGCATCCTGTTCCCAGCGTTCCGCGAGGCCCGCCTTGATGCCTGCGGGCTGATCAGCGCGCGACAAATCCCACAGCACCAGGGATTCAAAAACCGGGTAGCCAAGGAAGCGCATGCCTTCAAAGCCGTTATTCGGCATGCCGGTTGTGGTGGGCACATCGGTTGCCGTCATGGCGATGCGCAAGGTTTTGGGCTGCTGCTGCGCTTCAGCGCCGGCACTACCCAGGGCCATCAGGGCGGCGGTCAGTGCCGCGCCCCAAAGGCGGTTCTTCCAGTTCATGTTGTGTCTCCCGTCAGCGGCAGCGCGGGGGCGATGCCTTGTCGGAAGCCTAGCAAGCTTTGGACCGTGGCAAAGCCCCCATCATTCGGGCTTGATGTTCTGGCTGCGGATAAGATCGCCCCACATGACCAATTCTTCGGCAAGGGTGCGCGCCAAAACCTCAGGACCGCCGGTTTCCAACACCACGCCCTGTGCGGCCATGCGCGCAATCAGCTCCGGATCCCGCGTGGCTACTGCCAGGGCTTGCGCGGCGCGTGTGACGATGGGCGCGGGCAAGCCGGCGGGGCCAAACAAGCCCTGCCAGAATACGCCATTGAAGCCCGGCAGCGCGTCAGCCACGGGTGGCAAATCCGGCAGCAGCGCCACGCGATCTTTGGAAGAAATCGCCAATGCGCGGGTCGCCCCTTCGCGCACGGCAGGCAGGGCTTCTTGCACCGCGCTGAACATGGCCTGCACGCGATTCTGCCTGAGATCAATCAAGGCCGCGGCACCACCGCGATAGGGCACATGCACGACATCAATCCCGGCGCGCGCGCGGAACAATTCAAGGCAAAGATGGTTCACCGCGCCTGTGCCCGATGAGCTGAAATTCACGCGGCCCGGATTGGCCTTGGCATAGGCAATCAGTTCCGCCGCTGTTCTGACCGGCAGTGATGGATGCACATGCAGGATGAAGGCCGTGCGAAAGACTGTGCCAATAGGGGTGAGGGCTGCCACTGGATCGCGCGGCTGCAGATTGGGCTGAAGTGCGGGGTTGATGGCAAGGGTTGATGTGCCCATCAGCAGCGTATAGCCATCTGGCCGCGCCTGGGCGGCAGCATTATTGGCCACCGCGGTTGCGGCACCGGGGCGATTTTCCAGAACCAGAGTTTGGCCCAATTCGCGGGTCATGCGGTCCAAAATGCCGCGCGCGGCAAAATCCGTCACACCACCCGGCGGATAGCCAAGCAGCACGGCAACGCTGCGGCTTGGCCAAGCTTCTTGAGCGCGCGGCACACCCGGCAGGGCCGGCGCAGCAAGGGTTGCGGCAAGCAGGGCGCGTCTTTTCATTGGGTTCCTCCCGATCATGCGCCCAGGCTGCTTCAGCCGTCACCAAGGATCAAGCCCCGGCCGCCATCATGCCCTGGTGGACCCGGACAGATCAGGCTTCCAAGCCGGCCCGGCGCCTTTCCCGCGCGGCGATAAATCCAAAGCCGATGGAACGGAAGGGTTCGGGGGCCACCCAATTGGCCAGCCCCCAAAGGGCGCGCACCTCATCCTGGCTGCATTGGCCAAGCACCAATTCAGCCAAGCGCTTGCCGAGAATACTGCCCTTCACAATGCCAGCACCATTGCAGCCGGCTGAGGTGTAAAGCCCCCCTTCCACCTGCCCCCACCAGGGCGCGCCATTCATCGTGAGCGCCGTGGTGCCGCCCCAGACCTGATCCAAACCGACATGGGCAAGCCCTGGATAGCGCCGATGAAAGCAGGATAGCAGGGTTGCCCGCACATGCGCCGCCGGTATTGGCCGTTCATGCGCATACATGGACCGCACCAAAAGCCGGTCCGGCCCAAAGCGCCGCACCGTGGTTCCCAAGCGATGCGAAGGCAGCAAGCCCCAAACCGGCATGCTGCCAAACTGCGCTGCATCCTTGGCATTCAGTGGCTCAGAGAGTGCAGCATAGGTATACATGGTCACCAGCCGATCACGCAGGCGGCCAAAATGGCGGATGGCAGCATTGGTCGCCATGATGACGCAAGGCGCGGTGATGCGCGCGGATGGTGTTTCCAGAAACCATTTGTCCTGGCGCTGCATGGCAAGCAGCGGGGTGTTTTCATGCAGCGTGACATTGCCCGGCAAGGTTTCAGCCAGCCCCCTGATCAGCGCCGCAGGGTCAAGCAAATAGCCATCTTCCGTGTAAAGGCCGCATTGATAATAGCTGGTGCCGATACGCGCCTTCAGGGTGTGACGGTCCCAAACCTCATGCGGCAAGCCCGCTGCCTTCACGGCGGCTTCCAAAGCCCGGACCTGCTGCGCGCCAAGATCGGTGGCCGCCGCCTTGATCCGGCCAGAAGCCTGCAAGCCGCAGTCAATATTATGCTGCTCGATGGGCGCCATCAGCCAGGCCCAGCCTTCTTCGGTTTGGCGATTAAGCGCCTCGGCACGCGTGAGCTCAGCAGCACTTGAACTTGCAGGGACGTCTCGCGGGCTGGCGAAGCCCGAATTGCGCCCGGAGGAGCCTTCACCCACCTCGGTCGCTTCAATCACGACAATCCGCGCCTGGGGCTTCAGCTCTGCCAAGCGCCGCGCGGCGGCAAGCCCGGTATAGCCGGCACCAATAATCACATAATCAGCGGTGATATCGCCCCTTGCCTCGGCCTTGGGTTGGCGCGGCGGCAATAGGGCGTTGAAACCGCAAGGGTCGGGATAGGCAGGGAAAGTCGGGTGGTTCATGGTGTTCTGACTATGGAGCCTGGCATCAATAAGCAATCCTGTTGGCTTTCTGCGGACGCACCAAGGACACCAATCCTTCACGTGACTGTCATTTAGCTGTCACACCGCATTGGTAAGCCGAGCTTACGAAAAGCGGGGTCTCCATGCTGGAAATCGAGCGTCTGACGCGGCGGTTTGGCACCAAAACGGCGGTGGATGGCGTGAGCCTGAAAATTCCGGCTGGGCAGATGGTTGGCGTGATTGGCCGTTCGGGCGCGGGGAAATCCACGCTGCTCCGCATGATCAACCGCCTGACCGAACCAAGCGAAGGGCGCATCATTTTCGATGGCCAGGATGTGACACAATTGAAGGGCAGGGCTTTGCGCGATTGGCGCATGCGGTCCGCCATGATCTTCCAGCAATTCAACCTGGTGCAACGGCTTGATGTGCTGACCAATGTGCTGGTGGGTCGGCTCAATCAGCGCCCGATGCTGTCTTCCATGTTCAAGATGTTCACGGCCGAAGAACGCGCCATGGCGCTGACCGCGCTTGATCGGTTTGATTTGGCCGAGGCCGCGCTGCAAAGGGCCGACACGCTTTCCGGCGGTCAGCAGCAGCGGGTCGCGATTGCGCGGGCACTGATGCAGAACCCGCGCCTGATTCTGGCCGATGAGCCGATTGCCTCGCTCGACCCGCGCAATTCGAAAATCGTGATGGATGCGCTGCGCGATGTTAACCGCGATGGGCTGACGGTGCTGGTGAATCTGCATGATCTGACCACGGCGCGTAGTTATTGCGACCGGATTGTCGCGCTGAATGCCGGCCGTGTGGTGTTTGATGGCCCGCCTGCGGAACTCACCGCCGCCCGTATCCGTGAAGTCTATGGCGTGAGCGAAGAAGAATTCGCCGAAGAAGCCGCGCTGGCTGTTGGCGCGACACCGCAACAGCTTGCGGTGGCTTGAACACTATCCCCCCAAAAGGAGATTCCGAGATGATCACCCGTCGTTCGCTGGCCACGCTTGCCGCCGGCGCTGCCCTGCTGCCAAGCCTTGCCAAGGCGCAAGCCTGGACCCCGCGCCGCACGGAAAGCTTTACTGAAGGCTTCCCTGCGGCTGGTCGTCGCCCCTGGGCGGATCAAGTGCCGCAGCTTCGTGTGGGCTTGCTTGGCGGTGAGAATGAAGCTGATCGTATGGGCCGTTTCGGCGCTTATCGCGAATTGCTGGAACGCACCTTTGGTGTGCCGGCGCGGCTTTTCCCGGCTTCCGATTATGCCGGTGTTTTGCAGGCCTTCAGCGCGAAGCAGATCGAAGTCGCCTCCCTCGGTCCTTCCGGTTATGCCGGCGCCTGGCTTGATACCAATGGCGGGGTTGAACCGTTGCTGACTGCCGAGGAATCGGATGGCTCAATCTCCTACATCGCGGTGATGGTGGTGCGTGCCGATAGCGGCATTACCAACCTTGAACAAATGCGCGGCAAGGCGCTTGCCTGGGCGGATGCCAATTCCACTTCAGGCTATCTGATCCCGCGCTTTGCGCTCCGTCGCGGTGGTATTGCGGTGGATGGCAATGCCTATTTCTCCCGCACGGGCTTCGCGGGCGGGCATGAACAAGGCGTGGTTGCGGTGCTGCAACGCCAATATGATGCTGCCGTGACCTGGGCTTCCGGCCAGGGCGATCAGGCGCAGGGCTTCAGCCGTGGCAATCTGCGCGCCATGGTGGATAAGGGCATGCTGAACATGAATGATCTGCGCATCATTTGGCGGTCAGAGCCGATTGTGAATGGCCCGATCTCGTCGCGGACCGATCTTCCCGCGGCCTTCAAGGAAGATTTCAAGCGCTTCCATCTGGCGCTGCCCAAGACGCATCCGGAAATCTACCGTCAGATAGAACGCGGTGCTGGCACGGGCTATCGTGAAGTGCGGCACCAGGATTACGATCTGATCGTGGAAATCCGCCGCGAGGAAGCCGCCGCGCGTCGTCGCCGTTCCTGATCCCATGCAAGAAGCCTATGCCAGCAGCCTTCCCGCGGTAATCCGCGGGGAGGAAGCCTTCCAGGCGGCCCGCCGCCAGAAGCGCAATGCCGCGCTTTTGGGCGCAGCGGTGGTATTGGTGTGCCTATTGCTGGCAGGCTGGGTTAGTGAAGCGCATCCCGCGACATTATGGGCGGGGCTGCCGCGTATTTTCGAATATTTCGGTCGCATCCTGCCCGATTTGCGCTGGGATGCGCTTTTCGCCAGCGCGGAGACGGAAGGCTCCATCGCCTTCTGGTTCTACCGCTTGCCGGAATGGGCGCTGCTGATTATGGAGACCGCTAATATGGCAGTGCTGGCAACCCTGCTTGGTTCGGCGGTTTCGCTGCTGCTCGCTTTTCCTGCAGCACGCAATATCGCCCCTTCAGACCTTATCTTTAATCTCACGCGCCGCTTTCTGGAAGCGCTGCGCACCGTTCCCGAAATTGTCTATGCTCTGATTTTCGTTTGGGCCTTTGGTGTTGGCGCGCTAGCCGGGATTTTGGCGATTGCACTCCATAGTGCTGGCGCCAATGGCAAGTTGTTTGCCGAGGCGATTGAGAATGCCGATATGAAGCCTTGGGATGGCGTGACCTCGGCCGGCGGCAGTTGGTTTGCCGCCTGCCGCTTCGCCATTTTGCCGCAGGTGCTGCCCAATTTCCTGTCCTATCTGCTGCTGCGGTTTGAAATCAACATACGCTCTGCCAGCGTGATTGGCTTTGTTGGTGCCGGCGGCATTGGAGAGGAACTCTATAAGGTGATCTCCTTCAATTATTATGAGGAAATCAGTGCCATCATCCTGCTGATCATCCTGACTGTCGTCAGTGTTGACCTTCTGTCCGAAAGGCTGCGCCACGCCGCGATTGGCCGGCTGGAGGCTACGCGATGAGCGATTCCAGCATTAATCTTTGGCGCGCACGCATGCCGGCGGCCTTTGGGCCAGGGCCTATGCAACGCGGCCTGCGCTTTCTGGGCCTGGCGCTATTCCTGGCATGGTTCATCGGCACGCTTTGGTATTTTGATTTTTCGCCGACGCGGCTTTGGAATGGCTTGGGCGGCCTTGGCAAGATCATTGTTCTGATGATCCCACCTTCCCCGGGGGAGCTTTGGATCGAAATCATGAAGGGCATGGCGGAGAGTGTCGCCATGGCATTTCTCGGCACTTTCCTGGCCGCGCTTGTTGCCATTCCGCTGGGCTTCATGGGGGCACGTAATATCGTGACGGTGACGCTGCTGCGCTTTTCCTTCCGGCGCGTCCTGGATGGCATGCGCGGCGTTGATCAATTGATCTGGGCGCTTGCCTTTGTGCGCGCGGTGGGGCTTGGGCCTTTGGCTGGGGTGCTCGCGATTTTCATCTCGGATATCGGGATCTTGGCGAAGGTTTATGCCGAGGCCATCGAAAACGCCGAAAAGCGCCAGGCCGAAGGTGTCACCGCCGCCGGGGGCGGGCGACTGCTTGGGGTGCGCTTCGGGCTTTTGCCGCAGGTCGCCCCCGTTATGCTCGCTCAGGCGCTTTATTTCTTTGAAAGCAATACGCGTTCTGCCTCCATCCTTGGTGTCGTGGGCGCGGGCGGGATCGGGCTGCAAATTGCCGAGCGTATTCGCGTGCGCCATTGGGATGAGGTCGCCTTCATCATAATTCTGATGATCATCACGGTCGCCGCCATTGATTGGATTTCCGGGCGCATCCGCCGCCGCCTGATCAATGCATGACCTGGCCCGTTTTGCTGGGTGACGGCGGCGCCCGTTCATCCTAGGCTTCCCTTAAGGGGAAACCAGGACGGGCATGAGCGAGACCACCGGGCAAGGCGGCATATTCAGCATCAGTGGCCGGCAATGGCTGATCCTGCTGATGGTGCAATTGGCCAATCTGCTGTTTGGCATGACCATCACCCTTGCCAATCTTGTGCTGCCCGATATGCGCGGTGCGCTTTCGGCAACGCAGGATGAAATCTCCTGGGTTATTACGCTCAATCTTGTGGCGACCGCGGTCGCAACCCCGGTGACAGGTTGGCTCGCGAGCCGTCTTGGCTGGCGCAATCTGATGTTTGGCGCGGTTTCCGGCTTCACGATTTGCTCGCTTTTGTGCGGCTTTGCGACAAGTCTCGACATGCTGATCCTGGCGCGCATTGGTCAGGGTGCTTTTGGTGCGCCCATCATGCCCATGGGGCAGGCGATATTGCTGGCATCCTTCCCGCGACATTTGCAGCCGACAGCAATTGTGATCTGGGGTGTCGGCGCCGTATTCGGCCCCGTGCTGGGCCCCATTCTGGGCGCCATGGTGACCGAGGCCTGGAATTGGCGCGCCGCGTTTTTCATGATTGTGCCGCCGGGCATTGCGACCTTGGTCTGCATTTGGTTCGCCCTTTCGGACAGAGCCGAACGCACGCCCGTTTCCTTTGACTGGATCGGATTTCTCGCGCTTTCGGTGGCCATCATCTGCATCCAGTTGATCCTGGATCGCGGCCAGCGCCTTGATTGGTTCGAAGCGCCTGAGATGATTGCCTGCGCTGTCATTGGCGCCATCAGCTTCTACATTTTCGCGGCCCATTGCCTGACCGCATCGGCGCCCTTCCTCAATCCAAGGCTTTTGCTCGATCGGAATTTTGCCATCGGCACGGCGATTGCCTTTGTCATGGGGATGCTCGCCTTCACCAGCCTGACGCTATTCCCGACCATGCTGCATGATTTGCGCGGATACCCGGATAGTTCGGTGAGTATCCTGATCGCGGCGCGCGGCATGGGGAATTGGGTGGCGTTTCTGGTTGTGGTGCAACTGACCCGTTGGGCGCCGCGCTTCACCATTGGGCTTGGGTTGTTCTTTCAGGCCGCGTCCAGCTTCTGGATGGCACAATTCGACATCAACGTGACCGAAAGCCAAATCTTCTGGTCGCATCTATTGCAGGGCTTTGGGCAATCCATCGCCTTCACGCCCATGACGGTGATGGCGTTTTCCACCCTGCCAGCGCATCAAGTCACGGAAGGTTCGGCCATTTTCACGCTGATGCGCAATTTCGGATCAAGCCTGTTCATTTCCATCGCGGTGATGATGCTGATCAGATCAAGCGGCGAAAACTATGCGCGGCTTGGCGAATTCGTGACTCCCTACAATAAGCTGCTGAGCCTACCCAATTTCCCAGCGAGCTGGGATCTGGAAAGCGCCTTCGGCCTGTTTCGCCTGGCGGGCGAAATCCAGCGCCAGGCGGCCATGATCGGCTATGTGAATGCATTCCACCTCATGGCGCTGACGGCAGCGCTGAGTGTGCCGCTGGCGTTCTTCATGCAGCGGGCGAAGCGTTCAGGATAGGGATTGGCCGGCAAGGGGGGCGCGGCAGCAGCCTGACATGCTTGAGGAAGCCCGAAGGCCCGACTTACGAATGCACAAAATTGCACCAATTGGCGATAAAAGCGGCGGTAAAGTGCTGCCTTCTAAGCAGAACGTCGCCCACTGCCGGCCGTTCACACCGGGCAGGGCGCCATGGAGTGATGGCACGGAGATTGCGAAACCCTTTTTGGGTTTGGGAGGGCTTGGCTCTGACTAGCGTTGTTTCGCGTTCGATGTCTCAGCAATTGCTGCTTAACGGCATTGTTCATAGCTATGGCGCCTCTCGCGCCGTGGATGACGTGACGCTTGAAGTGAAGGCAGGCGAATTGATCGCGCTGCTCGGCCCCTCTGGCTGCGGCAAAACCACTTTGCTTCGTATTGTCGCCGGCTTCATCCGCCAGGCTGCCGGCCAGGTGGTGATTGGGGATCGCACGGTGGATGATCTCCCGCCCAATCTGCGCGAAGTTGGCATTGTGTTTCAAAACTACGCGCTGTTCCCGCATATGACGGTGGCCGAGAATATCGCCTATGGTCTGGTGGCACGCGGTGTGGGCAAGGCAGATCAACGCGCGCGGGTGGCTGAAATGCTGGCCACCGTCCGCATGGAAGGCTTTGCGGATCGGAAGCCCCGGCAATTATCAGGCGGGCAGCAGCAGCGCATTGCGCTGGCGCGCGCCTTGGCAGTGCAGCCGCGAATTTTGCTCCTGGATGAACCTTTTGCCGCGCTGGACAAGAATTTGCGGCTTGATATGCAAATCGAAATCAAGCGCCTGCAGCGCCAATTTGGCCTGACAGCCATTCTGGTCACGCACGATCAGGAAGAAGCCATGTCCATCGCCGATCGTATTGCGGTGATGAATAGCGGCAGGATCGAACAATTGGGCAGCCCGGTCGCGATTTATGACGCGCCTGCAACCCCCTTCGTCAATAGCTTTATCGGATCATCCAATATCCTTGATGGCGTGGTCGAAGATGGCCGGATCAGGCTTTCCGTGGGCGCAGTGCTGCCATGCAAGGCGCCTGATCTGCCGCAAGGCAAGGCGGTTCAGGTTTCCATCAGGGCGGAGCAATTGATGCTGGTGCGCGATGCCGCGCCGGATCGCTTCCCGGTAACGCTTACGCTCAGCCTGCCGATTGGTGGGCAGCTTATTCATGATGTCGCGGCTTCGGATGGCACTACGCTCAAGATCGCGACCGCGCGGCATCCGGGGGATGCTTCCTCGCTTCCGGGCACTTGGCATTGCGCGCTGACACCTGAAGCGCGTCCTTCGATCTTTCCTCAACCCACCCCGTAAACCCTCAGGAGAATTCCCATGGCTTCCAGACGTCTTTTCCTCGCCGGCATGGCCGGCGTGCTCGCGGCACCAAGTATTGCGCGCGCTTCCGGTTCCATGACGGCCGCGATCTATCCCGGCACCTGGGATGAAGCCTATCGCGCCATCGTCGCCCCGCTTTTGCGTCAGAACCATAATGTGAATGTCGCTTTTGAACCGCTTTTCGCGGTGGACCAGGTGGCGAAGGTGCGCGCCGCGCGTGGTGTCGCGCCTTTTGATTGCTTCGTGCTGGACCCTGGGCCGGCGGCAGCTGCGCGCCAAGCCGGTTTGTTTGAGCAGATTGACCCGAAACTTATAACCAATGCGGGCAATCTGCCGGCCGGCATGCTGACGGCGGATTCAGCGACAGTGAATGTTCAGGTCGTTGGCATTTGCTACAACCCGAAAAAATTCCCCGAGCCGCCGAAAAGCTGGGCCGATCTGTTCCGCTCCCCCTATGTGGAACGTCTTGGCCTCACGGGGTTTCAGACCACCTTCGGCACGGTATCGCTGATTGAAATGGCGAAGGTTTTCGGTGGTTCCACCACCAATGTTGAACCAATTTTCGCCAAGCTGAAGGAAGTGCTGCCCAAGGTTGCCGCCGTGTCCACGCCGGCCGCCCTGCCGGGGCTGTTCCAGCAAGGCCAGATCGACATCATGTATACCAACACCAACAATGCGGCGACCTTGAAGGGCCGTGGTGTTGATATTGCCTTTGTGGCACCAACCGAAGGCGCGATCACCTTTGCCACCACGCTTCACATTGTGAAAGGCGCTGAGAACAAGGCCAATGCGCATCGCTATATTGATGCGGCCCTTTCGGCGGACGCGCAAAGCAAGCTGCAATTGTCGCCCTTCAACATGATTCCGGTGAACAAGGATGTGCAGCTGGCCCCCAATCTGGACATCAAATCGCTTGATGAATTGTCCAAGATGGTCACGCATGATTGGAATGTGATCAATCCGCGCCGCGCTGGCTGGATTGATCGCTTCAACCGCGAAATCACGAAGTAACATCATGCGTGCAGCAGCGGTGGATTGGCGCCTGGCCGCGCCTTTGGGGATTGTCTATCTCGCGCTTTTTGCGGCACCGCTGCTGTTATTGCTTGGCATATCGCTCCATGCTGATCAGGATTTGCAGCAATGGGGGCTGGATAACTGGACGAAGTTCTGGGGCGATGCCTTCTATCGCGGCGTCGTCTGGGATACACTTCGCCTTGGCGTGGCCGCGGTTTTGGTGACCTCTCTTTTTGCCTGGCCATTGGCCCTGTTTTTTTGCAACGCCAGCCCGCGCACGCAGAAGGTGCTGATTTTTATCATCCTGCTGCCGCTGCTCACATCTGTGGTCATTCGCACCTTCGCCTGGATTGTGATCCTGGCGCGGGAAGGCTTGGTCAACCAAGTGGCGCTGGCGCTTGGCCTAAGCGCCACACCGCTAAGGCTTTTGCAGACGGAAACCGGGCTTGTCCTGGCGCTGATGCAAATCGAAATGCCGTTGATGCTGCTGCCGTTGATCTCCGTAATGCGCGGGCTTGATCCAAACCTGCTGGATGCTTCCCGCGCGCTTGGGGCAGGGATGTGGCGGAGCTTTTTCCGCGTTATTCTGCCGCTCAGCCTGCCTGGTTGGATTGCGGGCGCGACGCTGGTTTTCGCTTCCGCCTGCACCGCCTTTATTTCACAATCTGTCATAGGTGGCGCAAGGCTTGTCTATTTGCCATCGCTGATCTGGCAGCAGGCCATGGTGGTTTATGATTGGCCCTTTGCCGCCGTTTGTTCCGTTACGCTGCTGCTGACCGTGCTGGCCGGCATCATGATGCTGAATTGGCTTGGCCGCTACGCAAGGACCGATTGAATAATGAGCCAGCGCCGCACCTTTGCTGATCAAAGCTTTTCCTGTGTTTTTGGTGGGCTGACCCTGCTTGGGCTGCTGATCCTGGTTGGCCCGGTTTTCATCGTGCTGATCACAAGCTTCACCACATCGGCATCCTTGCGGTTTCCGCCGCCTGAATTGTCACTCAAATGGTATCAGGCCCTGTTCGATACCACGCAATCCGCGCATATCCATCGTGCGGCGGGCAATTCGCTGTGGGTGGCCAGCATGGCGACCTTGGGGGCGAGTATTCTTGCTGTGCTTGCCGCACTCGCCATTGGGCGTTCGCGCCGACCTGCGGCACGCGCCTTGGAAGCAAGCTTCCTGTCACCGCTGATCCTGCCGTCACTGGCCTATGGTTTGGCGACGCTGATGTTCTTTGCGCTGCTCGGGCTGCGCCCATCGCTTACGCATTTGATCGGCGGGCATTTGGTGGTGATTGCGCCCTTTGTGTTTCGGACCACCTTGGCGACCGTCACGCAATTGGAACCGGCGCTTTTGGAAAGCTCGGCCAGTTTGGGGGCAGGGCGCTTCATGACCTTCCGGCGCATCACGCTCCCCTTGATTGCCCCTGGTATTTTCGCCGGCGCCTTTCTGGCCTTTGTGGCTTCCATGGATAATGTGCCTGTTTCGCTTTTCCTTTCCAGCGCACGCACGGATATGCTGCCCATCCGCATGTGGGGCATGATGGAAAGCACGCTGGATGTGCGCGTGGCCGCCGTTTCCGGCGTGCTTATTCTGGTGATTTTGGTGCTGATGTTCGTGATGGATCGGCTAACCGGCCTTACCCGGCGGATGAGTTTTTAGGCCTTTTGAGTTTCGGTCTGGGCGTGTGCAATGAGATTTAACTTGTGCCTTTGTTGAGCTGTCCAGCGATGCGCCCATCTATCAGCGACAGGCCAAATCCAATGAGGCCCATGCCGATGAAATGCTTGCTTTCCAAGCTTTCACCAAGAAAAAAACTGCCGAGTAGAATGGCGCTGACGGGAATAAGAAACGTCACCAAAAGCAGATTGGTGGCGCCCGCTGCAGCGAGAATTCGAAAATAGAGAATATAGGCCAGCGCAGTCGAAGCGACACCAATCGCGAGCAGGGCAGCCCAGGTGCCAAGACTGGGTGTCGTCAGAGTCCAGGGGTGATCCAGCATCAGTACAAGCGGTAGCATCAGCAGGCTTGAAGCGGTGACCTGGCCGGTCGCCGTTGCCAAAGGCGGTACACCCATGCGTTTGAAGCGCCGACCAAACACGCCAGCAATAGCGTAGGAAAGCGCGGCGGCCAGGCAGGCCAATTGTGCCAAAAGACCGGTGCCCAAACCTGCGAGCCACTCGGCTCCAAGCATCAGGGTCACGCCCAGGAGCCCCAGCCCCACGCCCACCAACTTGCTCGCGCTCAATTTTTCATCGCGCGTCAGGAAATGTGCGACAATCACAGTGAAAAGCGGCGTGGTGGCATTGAGAATGGCGACCAAGCCACTGGCGATATGATGCTGCCCCCAAACGAAGAGTGCGAAGGGAATGGCATTGTTCAAAAGCCCCATACCGAAAAAGGCCGGCCAAAGCCCGGTTATGCGCGGCATGCGAATATGCAGAAGCGCAAGCATGACCCATAGCGACACGGCTGCAATGCCAACGCGTGCCAGCACAATGGTGAGCGAAGGCAATTCCCTCACCGCGATGCCGTTGAAAAAAAAGGACCCGCCCCAAAGCACGGATAGCGCAATAAGCATGACCCATTCCTTGGCGCCCATGGAAGCCTTGGTCTGCGACACGGATGGCGGCTGCGCCATGGGCGTTTCTTTCATTATGGAGTGGCTAACCACTAATGCCGCCTTTTCGGTTGCACCATCCGTTTCTTGCCTTGACTTGACTGGGCTATCTCTTTGAGACGCCAGCTACGTCAGCAATACCCCATGCTGCCGCAAAAACCCGAGCAAGGGCAGCAAGGGCAGGCCCAATATCGCCGGCTGGTCGCCCTCAATCCGGTCAAACAATTGCGCGCCATGGCCTTCCAACCGATAGGCGCCAACGGAAGAAAGCAAGGCCTCACCCTCGGCGGCCAAATAGGCTTCCAGAAACGCATCCGAGAAATCGCGCATCGTCAAACGCGGCTTCGCTACATGCTGCCAGATGCGCTGCCCACCACGATGGCAGACCAAGGCGGTGACCAATTCATGCTGGCGTGCGCGCAGGCGCTGCAAATGGGCGCGTGCCGCTGCCATATCGGGTGGCTTGTCGAACCAGGCGCCTTCGCAAACCAGTAATTGATCGGCACCAATCACAAGCGCATCCGTTGCCTGCATGGCCACGCGTTCGGCCTTGGCGTCCGCCAGGATCAACGCCGCATCATCGGGCGAAATGCCTTCGGCCTGCGCGGCTTCCTTGATGGCGGCTTCATCCACGCCCGCCACGCAGGTTTCGAACCGCAGCCCGGCGCCTTCAAGCACGGCGCGCCGTGCCGTGGATGCTGACGCAAGAATAAGTGCGGGCGTTGCCGCCTGAATCACTGCCGCGCTTCCGGGCGCAGGCCCAATGCCGCTTCCGCGCCCGCCGCTGCCGCCAGATAGGCAGCGTATGCATCGCTGCCGCGCAAATCCTCGGTCATGCCAAGGCGCGTCATCACGGCTTTCACGGAAGGGGTGCGCAGCGCTGCCGAGAAAGCGGCTTCCAGCCTTTGGCGTTCCCCTGCCGGCATATTGGGTGGGCCGATCAGCCCGAAGGGAGCAGTTTCCGTCAGCGCATAGCCAAGTTCAACCAGGGTTGGCACATCGGGCCAGCGCGGATTGCGCTGCGGGGACCACAGCGTCAGCCAGCGCGCTTCGCCATTTTCCACCGCCACATGCAGCCGCGTACCGCCCGCCAATACGTCGAGATCGCCCGCCATCAGCGCTTCCACGCCATCCGCCGTACCACGGAATGGCAGGTGAACGGCCTGGATATTCTCCTTCGCCATCAGCCGCGCCATGGTGACGTGACCAACCGAACCATTGCCCGCGCTGCCAAAGGAAAGCTGGCCCGGCTTTTCACGCGCTTCGGCGATGAAATCGCGCCAGCCGCCGGGAAAACGATCTGCCTTGGCAATCACGCCATAGGTGCCACCCGCCAGGCACATGATGGGCGTGGCATCGCGCCCCATGGTGAAATCCACGCCGCGTTCCACCAAGGCCCGCAGCGTGACCACCGGAAACAGCATCAGCACGGATCCATCCGGCGGCGCTGCCCGTAATTGCGCCAAAAGCCGAAGCCCGGTGCGGCTTGGCTTATTCTCCAGCTGAATTTCCTTCCCCAAAGCCTTGCCGGCGGATTTGGCGAGGGCGCGGATCAGCTGATCTGTTGCACCGCCCTCCGCAAAGGGCACCAGCAAAGTGATGCTATTGCGCTCAGCCTGCACCAGTGATGGCGCGGCAAGCAGCCCGGCACTGGCCAAAAACAGCCTGCGCTTCACGGCACTTCGCTCGCCAGCCGCGTCAGGGCGGCGCGATAGGTTGTGTCAAACAACGCATCCAGCCCAGGGTTCACCCCCTTCAACCCCGCTGCCACGCGCCCCGCCCAGCCGACATATTCAATGCGGCGCGCATGGTTCCAATTCGCCGGTGGGCTATCGAAGATGGAACGCAAATTCGCGATTTTATCAGCAAGTTTCAACTGCTTTGCCGCTTCGCTATGCTTTGGCGCCTGGCTGATTTGCAAGGCCTTCCGAATTTCCTTGGGTTTTTCCTTATCATCGGTCGCTTCCGCCACCAAGCCCGCAATGATCGGGCCGAAAGCTGCCACAAGATCTTCATCTGTCGTTTCGGTATCTTCCACCGTATCATGCAGCAGCCCGGCCAGGATGGCTTCCTCCGGCGCGCCATGTTCGGCGAGGATCGCGGCAACCTCGATCACGTGATTCACATAAGGCTCGGCCGCCGCGCCCTTGCGCACCTGCCCGGCATGGGCGCGGGCGGCGAAAAGCGAAGCGCGCAAAACCTGTGCTGTAAAACTGGCTTCCATAATGATTTTTACTAGCGCCCCAGGGGAAAACCGAAAAGGGGCGCCGCAATCAGCAGCGCAGCGGGGCCGGTTCAGGGGGGTGCCACCGCTACCTCAAGCCTCAGCAGCGGCACATCGCGCCCGATCCATTGTTCTGATCGGATCAGGACCCGATCGGCGGCGCGCAACCAGAAGCGATTGGTGAAGGCCACCGCACCCTCACAGATTTCAACACGTTCAATCACGCCGCCAATGGCGGGCTCCTCAGGCTCGATCCGGCATTGCACCATCTGGCCAAAGCGCATTTGTTCTGGCCGGCCATCAGCGCCGGCAAGATCAAGGCTAAGGGCGATCCGCAGCGGCCCGGGGCCAAGCGGGGCAGGGCGGCGCAGCGGGTCATCCCCAATTGGCGCGCTGGCGAGCAGCAGCGTGGGCAGACCCGCGGTCGCCACTACGCGCGCAGCTTCGGTCACGAAGACAAACCCGTCATCCATCCGCCAGAAAAGTCGCCCGCCTTCCGCGCGCACCGGGCGCGCTGGCCCGGCATCCTGGTCAAGCTCCGCCCAAAGCGCCCGGCCCGGCGGCGGCGCGGTCAACGGCGCCAGTTGTTCGGGCGGCACCATTTGGCCCGCCGGCGGGGAGCCACCGGTCAGGCCCGCCCCGCCCAGCACGCCGCAACCGCCCAGGATCAGGGCCCATAATAATGCCGCTGCCTTCATAAGTGCAGCTTCGCATATTCACCCGCTGGGTGCGAGAACTCTCTGCCATTGACCTGGGTCAAGAAGGACGCGGGTCGGCCCTTCTAGGCTGTTCTGGTCCAACAAGCAGGAGGTTAAGCCATGGCCCAGCTCACAGCCCGCGATCTGATGACCAGCGACATCGTCACCGTGCCGCCGGAAACACCGGTTGGCGCCATGGCGCGGCTTTTGGCGGAACGCGGCATTTCCGCCGTGCCGGTTCTGGCCGCCGATGGCGCCTTGCTTGGCATGGTGACGGAGGCTGACCTGATCCGCCGCCTGGCCGGGGAGGAAGACCAGCCCGCCTCCTGGTTTAGCGGCCTGTTCGGGGACCCTGCGCGTGGCGCGGATCATTACGCCCGCACCCATGGTGCAACGGCGCGCGATATCATGACCGAAAAGCTGGTGACGGTCGAACCTGATGTCACCGCCGCCCATGTGGCGCAAATCATGGAACAGCATGGCGTTCGCAGGGTATTGGTGGTTACTGAAGGCCGCCTGCGCGGCATCATTAGCCGGGCCGATTTGCTGCGCGCCCTGTTGCTGCCGCCAGAAAAGGCGGAAGGCATCCCCGATGAACGTATCCGCGCCGCCGGGCTGGCCGCCATGCGCAAGGAACCCTGGGCCGATACCTATTACGTCATGGTGGATGTGAAGGGTGGCGCCGTGACCTTCCATGGCTTTTCCCGATCAGATGCCATCAAGCGGGGCCTTCGGGTCTTGGCAGAAGGTGTACCGGGGGTGAAATCGGTCTCGGATGAGACCCAGCCGCTGCCCATGTATCTTTACGCGGCAAGCTAGGCTGGATTGCGATTTTCTTGCCGGAAACTTGACCTATCCCCCATCTCAAGCCTAGGCCACCGCGTTAGCCTATGTTAAGCCGACGCCGCCGGGCGGGGTGGGGTGCGAGTCCCAGGCCATCGGGCAGCCAGCCATATTGTTTTGGGGAGTGCGGGCCAAGCCCCGCCAGATGGAGAGTTACGCGATGAGCGATACCGCCGAGAAGGTCAAGAAGATCGTTGTCGAACACCTTGGCGTTGAAGAAGCGAAGGTGACCACTGAGGCATCCTTCATTGACGACCTGGGCGCGGACAGCCTTGACACCGTTGAACTGGTGATGGCGTTCGAAGAAGCCTTCGGCGTGGAAATCCCGGATGATGCCGCCGAAAAGATCACGACCGTCAAGGACGCGATCGACTATATCGAAAAGCACAAGGGCGCCTGAGCGCCCCTTCGCTGGTCCAACGGGGAAACGCGCGTGTTCCACAAGGGTTTCGCGCCACGTCGCGTTGTCGTGACGGGCATGGGCATTGCCTGCCCGCTGGGGGTTGGGGTTGAGCATGTGTGGAAGCGCATGCTCGCCGGCCATTCCGGCATTGGCGCCATTCAATCCTTTGATGTTTCCGGCTTGCCGGCGCGGATCGCGGGGCAAATCCCGGTCGGCGTCAAGGCGGATGGCGGGCTCGACATCAATGAATGGATCCCGGTCAAGGATCAGAAGAAGATGGATCGCTTCATCCAATTCGCGATGGTCGCGGCGGATGAAGCGGTAACTGATTCTGGCTGGGCGCCGCAGGATGAGGATCAGCGCTGTCGCACCGGTGTCATGATCGGTTCGGGCATTGGCGGGCTGGAGACAATCCACGAAGCCGCTTCCCTGATCCTGCAAGGCAAGATCAAGCGCATTTCGCCCTTCTTTATCCCCTCTGCACTGATCAACCTTGCCTCCGGTCAGGTTTCGATCCGCTATGGCTTCAAGGGCCCGAACCATTCTGTTGTCACGGCTTGCGCCACGGGCGTGCATGCTTTGGGCGATGCTGCGCGCCTGATCGCGCTTGGCGATGCGGATGTGATGGTGGCTGGCGGGGCGGAAGCCGCTGTGGGTGAAATCGGCATGGCCGGCTTCTGCGCCGCGCGTGCACTTTCCACCAGCTTCAATGACAATCCCACCGCCGCATCCCGCCCCTGGGATGAAGCGCGTGATGGCTTTGTCATGGGCGAAGGCGCCGGCGTTCTGATCCTGGAAGAAATGGACCACGCTAAGGCGCGTGGCGCCAAGATTTACGGCGAGGTTATCGGTTATGGCATGAGCGGTGATGCCTATCACATCACCGCCCCGGCCGAGGGCCATGATGGTGCCTTCCGCGCCATGAAGGCCGCACTCGCCAGCGCGGGCATCACGCCGGAGCAGATCCAATATGTGAATGCGCACGGCACCTCCACGCCGCTTGGCGATGATCTGGAATTGGAAGCGGTGGAACGCATGTGGGGCGATGCCGCGCGTCACCTCGCCATGTCTTCCACCAAATCGGCGGTCGGGCATTTGCTCGGTGCCGCCGGCGCGGTTGAGGGGATATTCTCAATCCTCGCCATTCGTGACCAGGTCGCACCCGCCACGCTCAATCTGGAAAAGCCATCACGGGAAAGCGCGATTGATCGCGTGGCGAAGGAACCGCAGCCGCGCAAGATTGATATCGCGCTGTCCAATTCCTTTGGCTTTGGCGGCACCAATGCCAGCATCATCTTCCGCGGTGCGCCGTAGAGCATTTTCAAGCCAAGTGGCATCACTTGGCGACTTGGGAAATGCGACCAAACTAGGCTCTGCAGATGAGTGAAACCAAGCCCGCGCCGCGCAAACGCCGCGGGCGGGTGGCGCTGATCCTGCTTGGCCTTTTCCTCGCCTTGCTGGTGAGCCTTGGCGCAGCTTTGCAATGGGCGCGCGGTATCTATGAAGCGCCAGGCCCGCTTGCCGCCGATAAGGCTCTGGTCATTCCGCGCGGCGGGACTGAGGCGATTGCCGGCGCTCTCAGGGAAGCCGGCATTATTGCCGATGCGCGGCATTTCCTGGTTGCAAGCCAAGTCACCAAGGGCAGGGGCCCCTTGCGCGCGGCGGAATTTGCTTTTCCGGCTGGCGCATCGCTCAAACAAGTGCTGGAGATTTTGCGGGAGGCGCGGCCCGTGCAGCGCCGCCTCACCATCCCGGAAGGGCTCTCTGCGCTACAAATCCAGGCGCTGCTGGACAAGACCGAAGGGCTGGTGGGGGAGGTGGAACCCATCGCCGAGGGCAGCATCTTGCCCGAAACCTATGCCTTTGAATGGGGCGATAGCCGCGCCGCGCTGATCCGTCGCGCCCAAGCTGCGATGAATAGCGCACTTGCCGAAGCCTGGCGGGACCGCGCGCCCAATCTGCCAATCCGCAGCGCGCGGGAAGCGCTGATCCTCGCTTCCATCATTGAACGCGAAACCGGCAAGGCCGAGGAACGCGCCATGGTTGCCTCAGTCTTCATCAATCGGCTCAGGCGCAATATGCCGCTGCAATCTGACCCGACCGTGGTTTATGCGGCCTTGGGCGGCGGCGCCTTGGATCGGGCCATTACGCGCGCCGATCTGGACCGCGACAGCCCCTTCAATACCTATCGCAATCGCGGCCTGCCGCCGGGGCCAATTGCCAATCCGGGCCGCGAATCGCTCCGTGCCGCGACGCGGCCAGCCACCAGCAATTTTCTTTATTTTGTCGCGGATGGCTCGGGCGGGCATGCCTTCGCGGAAACGCTTGAGGCGCATAACCGCAATGTCGCCCGCTGGCGGGAGATTGAACGCCAACGCGGTTTGCGTTGAGCGTTTTTGTGGTGCGCCTGCGTTCCTTGGATTGCACCATTTAGCCGTCGCCTGAATCGCGTGATCAGCCGGGCTATAGCGCCGCGGTGGCACGCTTGCCGCGCAACCACGCCATTGTCCCGCCAATCCCCGCCACATCAGCGCGGAGTTTATCGAAACGCAGCGTCAGTGCATGCCCCAAGGCCTTGCTGCCATGGTGCCCAACCCGCGACCAGGCTTCGCGCCGAGCGGCGGCATTGCCGCGCATCAATGCCATGTACTGCAACCGGCTCCATGCCATGTGCCGCGCCTTGAAGGCCGAAAGTGCCTGTGATGGCGCGGAAGAACCACCGCCCGCGTGATGCATCACCGCATCCGGCACCAGCACCAGGGCGCGCCCCTTGGCGCGGGCGGCAGCGCAAATTGCATCATCATCATAGAACAGGAAGAAATCCTCGTTGAAGCACAGCCCCTCGGAAGCGCGCAGCAACATGCAAGCGCCGGAGAGGAATTCGGCGCAGAACGGCCCCTCTGGCCAGGCTTCGGCATTGCGTTTGCGTGTCAGCATCCGGCGATGGAGTTGCTCCACATCCCAGGATCGCACCCGCGCGCCGCTTTCATCGCAAAGCATGGGCGCCAGGATCGCCGCATCGGGGAAGGCATCGGCGGCGGCGACCAGCCGCGTAATCGCTGCCCCATTCAGGCGCGTATCAGGGTTGGCGAGCAGCACGAATTCCGTCTGCGCGGCGCCCAGGCCAATATTGCAGCCCGCGCCAAAGCCCAGATTGGCCGCATTGCGGATGACTTGCGCGTCGGCTGCTTCCGCGACCATGGCGCTGTCATCATGGCTGGCATTATCCACCACAATCACAGCAAGCCCCGCCGGCATGCTGCCGAGCATCCCGCGCAAGGCCGCCGCGCTGTTATAGGCAACCGTGACGACGCAAACCCGCGCCATGGCCGCAGGATCAATCAGCCCTTCAGCCCCCTGACCGCGGCGCAGATGCGTTCCACCTGCGCATCGGTCAATTCGGGATACATGGGTAGGCTCATTACCTCCTGCGCGGCATCGGCGGTTTCGGCGCAGCCCGCGGGGCCAAGCGGCACCCGGCCCTGATAGGCGGGCTGCAAATGCACCGGCACCGGGTAGTGAATACCCGTGCCAATGCCCTGTTCCTTGAGCTTCGCCTGCACCGCAGCACGATCCGGCACACGCAGCACATATTGATGAAACACATGCTCGGCCCCCGCGTGGCGCTGTGGCGGCGCATAGGGACCACCGGCCAAAGCGGCATCATAGGCAGCGGCTATGGCGCGGCGGCGTTCATTGCCGGCATCAAGCGCTGTCAGCTTCACGCGCAGAATGGCGGCCTGCACTTCATCCAACCGAGAATTCACGCCCACCATGTCGCTGACATAGCGTTCCTTCCAGCCATATTGCCGGATGGCGGCGATCCGGTCCGCCAATTCCTCATCATTGGTGGCCAGCACGCCGCCGTCACCCAAAGCACCAAGGTTTTTGGTGGGATAAAGGCTAAAGGCGGAAGCCGTGCCCAGCGTGCCAAGTTTCTGGCCATTCAGTGTGGCGCCATGGCATTGCGCGCAATCTTCGATCAAGGCGATGCCCGCCGCGCGCGTGGCTTGCAGCATTGGTTCCAGATCACAGGCCTGGCCATAGATATGCACCGGGATCACGGCGCGCAAAGGCGGCAGGCCGGGCGGTGCGTGATCCATCACGCTCAGCAGTTCATCCGGGTCCATGGTGTAGGTATCCGGATCAATATCCAAAAGCAGCGGCGTGGCGCCCACCATTTCAATCGCGGAGACCGTTGCAACCGCCGTGTGGGAAACAGTGGCGACACTCATGCCCGGCCCAATGCCAAGCCCGCGCAGGATCAAGGCCAGCGCATCCGTGCCATTGGCGCAGCCAATCGCGCGGCGCGTGCCAAGCCAGGAAGCGTATTCTTCCTCAAACGCCGCGCCTTCCTTGCCAAGAATATACCAACCGCTGGCGAGCGCGCGCGCGACTGCCGCGTCAATCTCGGCCTTTTGGGCGCGATACCCGGCGCCGGGATCGGCCTGGGGGATCATGGTCATCACGGGCGCATTCATGTTGCGTTCTTTCGCTTCGGGGTCACAAATAATCCGCCAGGCGCTGGCGATACCAGTCAAGGGAAAGCTTCAGCCCCTGATCGAGGTCAATCGCCGGCACCCAGCCGGTCGCCTTACGGAAGGCGCGATCATCCGCGGCATAGGAGCCAATATCAATCGGCGCCCGATCGGCCGGGAATTCGCGCAATTCATAGCGGCCTTGCCCGCCATTGGCAGCGATCAGCTTGGTTGCCAAATCCAGCAGGGAAACGGGCGGGCTGCCGCCGATATTGAAGACCTGGCCGGAAACATCAGGCTTCCCCGATTGCTCGGCAGCCATCAGGAAGGCGCTGGTGACATCATCCACATAGGTCAGGTCACGCAGCTGAGCGCCGCCCCAGACTTCGAAAGCCTCGTTTTCCAGCGCGCGGCGAATCCAAATGCCAAGGAAGGTCTGGCGCGCATCGCGGATGCGGAGCCGCGGCCCGTAGCAATTCGTCAGGCGCAGAGAAACCACCGGGCGATGCAGCACGCGGTTTTCCAATAGCCAATATTGCTCCCCCGCCCATTTGGAGACGCCATTGGCATCGGGTGGGTTCACCGGGTGCAGTTCATCCACCGGCAGGCTGCGCGGGCGACCATAGAATTGCCTTGTGGAAGCATGCACAACAATCGCCTTTGGGGCGGCTTCACGCATCACGCCAATAAGGCGCACCTGAGCCACCGCATTGATGGCGATATCGGCAACGGGGTCTTTTTGCCCGCCCATATGGCTGGTTTGCGCCGCCATATTGAAGAGCAGATCAATGCCTTCACAAAGCGAATGCAATTCCGTGTCGCGGATATCGCCGCGCACGAGCAACACGCCGGCCCCTTCCAGATTGCGGGCCGAAGCACCCCCATCTGGCATCATGGCATCGAGCGCTGTGACGCGCGCCCCCATGCCGGCCAAGGCGTGACACAGGTTGGCGCCAAGGAAGCCCGCCCCCCCGGTGACCAGAACTCGTTTTCCCTGCCAATAGGCTGGCGTTACCATGCGCGCTTATCCTGAAGCCAACTGCTGGATGTCATACCTCAATTGCGGCGGAATGGCGCCTCTCGCGTGGCGGATTTGCATCCGCTCATCCGCCACGCGCAAGAATCTCTATTTTGTCGCATTTTCCGAGCCGCCAAGTGCGCCACTTGGCTTGAAAATGCTTAATGGCCGGCGGATCGGGGGCGTTTTTCTTCGCCTTCCGTCATTTGCACGCGGCGGCTGCGCATGATCTCGGCAAAGCCGAATAAAAGCAGGATCTGCCCCGCCAGCACCTGCACCCCAGTCAGCAGCCTTATGCCATCATCATGCGGCGTCAGGTCACCAAACCCGACTGTCGCTTGTGTCACCAGACTGAAATAAAGCGCATCGGGGAAGCTAAGCCGGGTCGGCGCGCCCTGTCCATGGAGCAGCGGTGAGCGTGAAAGCCCATCAGCAATGCGATAAAAGCACGCAAAGGCAATCACCAGCAGGCTGTAGAGCGTCAGAAAGGCAATCACCGGGACCGCGATGCAGTGCAGCCTTTGCGCCAATTCCTCGGTGATCAGTGTCAGATCGCTCAGCAGCAGCACGACCGGGCGGACCGAAACGGCGACAACGGCGGCAATCGCGCCCATGGCGGCGAGCAGCGCCAGGCCCTGGTCAAAGGGCGCAAGCCGGTTGAGCGGCAAGGAAAGGCTGAAGCCGCCCACGACCCAAACCGGGATCAGCCAACGCGCCATTCGCGGCAAATGCCCGTGGTCGAACGGCGCATCGGCTTGTGCAGCACGGCGAAGAACATCCCGCCTTAGCCAGACCGATCCCAAAAAGGCAAAGACCGGCAGCAGAAAGGCCAGCGCATGGGCCAATGCTGGTGCCTCCGGGAAGGCCGCCCGGCCAATCACCACGAAAAGGCAGGCATAAACCGCGAGCCCCGCGCTGGCACCAAAGGCGAAATGCATGCCCTGTGGAAAGAGCAGATAGAAAAAGCCGATGGCCGTGGCTGCGATGCCGATCACAAGCAGCGGCAACGCCCCGCCGTGATCGGCAATCCCGCCCGCCACCAGCAGCCCGAAGCCGAGTGTGGCCAGCGCGGCGCGGAGCCAGCCATCTGGCCGGCGAGGTGGGGAGGGCGCGTTCACGGCGCGAGGGCGACCCCGGTAATCTCCACCTTCCAGGCCGGGTCCACCAGCGCGGCCTCAATCGTCATGCGGGCGGGCTTATGGCCAGCATCCAGCCAGCGATCCCAGGCGCGGTTCATGGCCGGCGCATCGCTGATATCGGCCAGGATAACGGTGACGGACAGCAAGGCGCGCTTATCGGTGCCGGCTTCGGCCAGCAGCGCGTCAATCTGCTTCAGGATATCAGCGGTCTGGCCTTCCGCATCCAGGCTGGCGTCATCGGCGACCTGGCCCGCAAGCCAGATCAGCCCGCCGCCAATCACGGCGCCAGAGAGGCGTTCTTCGGGGGCTAGGCGTGTAATGGGCATGGGCGCTGTTCTTTCCATTCAGGCTTGGGCGTTGAAGCCGAAGCACGGTTCGTTTGACTTGGGCGTTAAACTACGGCGAATTTGACGGCGCGGAAATGATGGCCAGGATGCTGAAATGACTTGTGAGGCAAGAACAAAACAAATACAAACAAGGCAGAGGATGCGTCATACATCTTATGGTTGTATTTTTTTCGGTACTCCAATTTTTCATGAGTTTTTAAGCATGAGTCTAAGAATCAGTTACTTGGCGCTCTTAAAGTTAAAAATCAAAAACGCCTTATTAATCATCAATTTGACTCGAAGTTTTGGTGTTTTGGGGGACAAATTCCCCTTGCTTTGCCGACCTCGATTTATTATATTTTAATCATAGGTTGTATTTATGAGAGGTAATTCGTGTTATGAGCGAGGCCCTGCGGAGCCATCGCAAACCCATTCGTCTCGACAATGTTGTGCGTGCCCGGTTGAAAACCTGGCCGCAGCGCCCCCCAGGCGCATCCGCAAGCGCAGGGGCATCCTGGCTGCGCGCTCGCCCGAGTGAGGGGGAGCCCATCGCCCAGCCCTACCTGAAGGTGCCGGGTTCTGACCGGATGCGCACCATCCCGGATGGGCTTTGGCTGCATTTCGGCGGCACGCCGGAAGACCCTTACGCGGATATCCTGTGTATTGAAGCCTGCTCCACCTTCCAGAACTTGCTCGACAAGCGTTCCCGCTTTGCGCCTTCCACCACCTCCTTGCTTGCCTTTTGCCCCTTGCCCTGGCTGCTCGCCCCCATTCAGCGGGGGGAGAAACGCCGCGCTGGCGCCTGATCTCGGCCTGCATCGCGGAACCCCTGGCCGGCCTGACCCTGCCGGTGCGTGATATTCGCGTGCTCTATGGCCTCCAGCGGGAACATTACACCGGCTTTGCGCGCAACCAGGTGCCCCAGCCGCATGAGTATTTCTGCCCGATGGAGGCTTTGACCGCGCATGAGGGGCATGAAAACCCCTCCATGCGGTCGCTGATCGCGCGCGCTTCCATGTCCTCGGCCTTCATGGATCCGCCTTAGGCGGGGCGACAGCACCGGCGGCGGTAAGCTGACTGAGGGCTGCCGTCACCACCTCCCGCGGGGAAGCCAGGACTGAAACCGTCACGGCATCGGCTTCCGCAGCAGGGTCTTCCAGGGTGGCGAATTGGCTTGCCATAAGGGAAGGCGGCATGAAATGGCCCTGGCGCGCGGCCTGGCGGCCGGCGATCAGCGCGGCTTCTCCCGCTAAATGCAGAAAAACCAGATCCTTATGCCCGGCGCGCAGCCGGTCCCGATAGGCGCGCCGGAGCGCCGAACAGGCCACCACCACGGGCTGCGCTGCCTGGCGCGCCGTGGCGATATGCGCGGCAATCGCATCCAACCAGGGCCAACGATCCTCATCCGTCAGCGGCTGGCCAGAGGCCATTTTTGCGACATTCGCCGCCGGGTGAAAGCCATCCGCATCTGCAAAGGGGCAACCCAGCGCCTCAGCCAGCAGGGCGCCAATGGTGGATTTGCCCGAACCCGATACCCCCATGACGATGATGGCGGCGGGGCGCATGGCTATTTCGGTTCCAGATGCCCGCCAAAGCCATGGCGCATGGCCGATAGCGCGCGATCGCCGAAATTCATCTGATCACGTGATCGGAAACGGGCGTAAAGCGCTGCTGTCAGCACCGGCGCGGGAACGGCGGTCTCCACCGCCTGCTGCACCGTCCAGCGCCCTTCGCCGGAATCCCCCACCTTACCCGAATATTGCGCAAGATCAGGGTCTTGGGCCAAGGCACTCGCGGTCAGATCCAATAGCCAGGAGGTAATGACCGAACCGCGCCGCCAGGCTTCCGTCACATCGGCGATATCAACGCTAAGGCGCTGATCTTCCGGCAGTTCCGGGCTATCGGCGCGGCGCAGCAGATCAAGCCCTTCGGCCAAAGCCTGCATCATGCCGTATTCAATGCCGTTATGGACCATCTTGACCAGATGGCCGGCACCATGATCGCCGCAATGAATCCAACCTTCTTCGATATTTATGGGCCGTCCTTCACGCCGTGGTGTGGCTGGAATATCGCCCCGCCCAGGGGCCAGCGCGGTGAAAATCGGCGCCAGGCGCGCGACGGGGGCTGGCTTGCCGCCGATCATCAGGCAATAGCCGCGCTTCAGCCCCCAAACCCCACCCGAGGTACCGATATCCAGGTAATCAATCCCCTTCGCGCCGAGCGCCTTGGCGCGGCTTATATCATCCTTCCAATGGGTATTGCCGCCATCAATCGCGGTATCGCCGGGCGCAAGCAGCGTGCCCAGCTGTTCCAATGCGTCTTCTGTCGGCGCGCCATGGGGCAGCATGACCCAAACGGCACGGGGCGGGGCCAAAGCCGCAACCAGCCCGGCAAGGTCCGCAACAGCCACCGCGCCCTCGGCGGCCAAGGCAGCCACGGCAGCGGCATCCTTGTCCCAGACCACGGCGCGATGCCCCGCCTGCATCAGGCGGCGCGCGATATTGCCGCCCATGCGGCCCAGACCGACAATGCCGATTTCCATAACGCCTGTTCCCCTCAGACCAAGGCCGCGCGCACGCGACCGACAAATCCATCCATCGCCTTGGGATCAGTCCAGCGCAGCACGGCCACAATGCCGCTGCTTGGGTCCACCCAGGTCAGATTACCCCCGGCGCCGGAGGCAAAGAAGGCGTCCCGCGCGGCAGAGGGGAAACGCTCCCCGGAGGTGTTCAGCCACCACAGGAAGCCATAGGAGGGATTGAGCGCGCAGGCCTCGGTGGACCAATCAAACCATTGCGCCGGCAGGATTTCACTCCCCGCCCAGCGCCCGCGATTGAGCGCCAATAGCCCGATCCGCGCCTGATCCTCGGCATGGATCGCAACGCCCCCGCCCCAATGCGTCCCGCCGGGGACGGATTGCACGCGCTTGCCGTTCTCCAACGTGACCCAGGAGGTGCGATAGCCATCCCAGCGCCAATCCCGGCTGCCGCCGATTGGGTTCAGGATGCGTTCGGCGAAAACCTCCGGCAAGGGGCGGCCAAAGCGGCGCAGGAGCGCGAGCGAAAGCCGGTTCACCCGCACATCATTATATTCCCAATGCGTGCCGGGCGGCTGCAATTGCCGCATGCCCTTCTTCCCCTGGCCTTCGGCGCCAAGGTCTCGGCCGCGGTCAATCGTGTCGGATTTGCCAAACAGCGTGCCTTCCCATTCCGACATGTTTTGCAGCAGATGCCGCCAGGTGATCGGGGCGTTTTGGGGCGTGTCAAAGCCGCCATCCTGCACGGTTTCGCCCACGCGTTGATCCAGGTCGGGTATCAGCCCATCGGTCCAGGCAATGCCCGTCAGCAGCGAAAGGTAGGATTTGGCGACGCTGAAGGTTTGGCTGACTTCCCGCGTATCGCCCCAGCTGGTCACCAACGCTCCATGGCGCGTGATCAGGCCGCCAGGCGCGCCGCGCGGGCTGAGCGGGCCAAGGACCTCATTATCCGGAGGTGCTTCAAAAAAGCCGCGGCCGATATGGCCGGCCAGATCATAGGGCCAGGGGGTTTCATGCGCGGCGGCGAAAGCGACCGCACTTTGCAACTTGGCGGCATCAAAACCGGCCTGGGCAGGGGTGGCGGCTGGCCAGGCGGCCGGGGCGGGGGCGGGGAAGATCATGGTGCTCATGCGCCGGACCATGCGGCTTTCCGCGCTTCTCTCCAAGAGGGGGCGTGCTGGACCGCGCGCTTTCAACGCGGCATTGTGGGTACTTATTGCAGGAGCTAGCCCATGGACAGCGCGACTGAAGCCAATGCCGGCATTTTGGATGTGATTTCCGACGCGATCTGCCCCTGGTGCTGGATCGGCAAGCGCAATCTGGACGCCGCGCTCGATCTGCTGGCCGAAGACGGGCTGCATTTTAAGGTCCGTTTCCGCCCCTTCCAATTGAACCCGGAAATGCCAGCGGAGGGTGTGGACCGGCGGGAATATCGCAGCGCTAAATTCGGTTCTTGGGAGAAATCCCAGGAATTGGACCACCGCGTGGCCGATGCCGGGCGCGTTGCAGGCCTTGCGTTTCGCCATGATTTGATGGCGCGCACGCCGAATACGCTGCAAGCGCATCGGCTGATCCGGCTGGCGGGTGCCGATGACCGGCAGCGCGACGTGGCCGAGGCCATCTTCCAGGCCTATTTCCAGGAAGGCGTGGATATTGGCGATGCCGCGACACTCGCTGCCCTTGGCGCTTCGGCGGGCATGTCAGCGGAAAGCTTGGCGGCCTTTAGTGCCGGCGATGCCGGGCGGCATGAGGTGCTGGTCGAGGATGAGGGCTATCGCCGCGCCGGGATATCGGGCGTGCCATCCTTTGTGCTGGATCGGCATTTGCTGTTCTCGGGCGCCATGCCGCCGGAGAATATCGCCGATGGGCTGCGCCGCGCGGTTGCGATTTTGCGCGAACGGGCGCGCGAAGCCGCCGAGGGGTAAGGGTTCAGCCCGCGCTCAACCAAAGCGCCACTTCGGCTGCGCCCCAAGCGAGGGCCAGCAAAAGCGTGAAATCGCGCATGGCGCTGCGCGCCTTATCGAAGCCCGCGCTGCGCGACTGAAAGCGGACGCGCACAGGGCGTTGCGGGATAATCAGGGAGGGGTCTTGGTATAGGGTGCTGCTCATGGCCAGGATAAGAACAAAACAAGAACAATCTGGCAAGCGAAAAATGCAGCAAGCGGCGAAAAATTTTTAACCAATTGTTTTAATTGAAATTATTTTGGAGGCTTGGTGCCAGCGCCTGATGCCGCATCAAGCTACCGGCGCGCCTGCATCCCTGCTTTCCTTGGGCGCAATTGCGTGATGCGTTCACCTTCTTGTTCCTGTTGGGTGATAAAAAACGCGGCGGCAGCTTATTATTCCCTGGCTTGCGAACAAACTGATGGCAGCCCCATATCGAGCCAATCTGAGCAAGGAGGACATTGTGTCATTGCCCCCCGATTCGCCCTTGCGGCGCCGCCTATTGGTACTTCGGCTGGCTGGCGCGGGGCTTGCCGTGCCAGCCGCTGGCGCCTTGGCGCAGGGGCGGAAATCGCCTGCCCCCACAGCGCCCGATCTGCCGGGCAAGAATGGCGCGCCCCCGCAACTGCGCCGGAGCGGGGAAACCGATGCCGACCCCGGCGATGAACCAGGCAATGGCCGTGGCGTGGCGCGGGGCGGGCGCTCCCTTGGGCCGACTGATGCTGACCCGGGCGATGAGCCAGGCCGGGGCCGTGGCGGCAATGGCGTGACCGATGCCGATCCCGGCGGTATGCCGGACAGGGGCCGCGGCGGGGGCCGAGAAGCCGGGCCCACCGATGCTGACCCGGGCGACCCAATGGGGCGGGGCCGTGGCGGCGCCCCGCCACAGCTCAGGACCGGTATGCCCGCGAAAAAAGCGTGAACCGCGAAGCCTGCGTCAGATCTTCAATTCCTGGAGCGATTCTTCCACATCCTGGAAGCTTGGCATCAGGTCAGTCGGTACCGTCTTGCGGCCGGTTTCAACCGCCACCTGCGGCGCATTGCCATGCAGATGCGCAACCAGTACGGCGCGGATCACTTCGTGATACTTCGCCTCTTCCTCGATCACTGCCTTGAGGCGCGCTGCAAAGGGGCCGACCAGGCCATAGGCGAGCAAGACGCCCAAAAACGTCCCGACCAGCGCGCTACCAATCATTTTGCCAAGCACCGCCGGCGGCTGGTCAATGGACGCCATGGTCTTGATCACGCCCATCACGGCGGCGACGATCCCAAGCGCAGGCAGCGCATCGGCAACGCTTTGCAGCGCATGGGCGCTGTGCAATTCCTCTTCCTTCATTTTTTTCAATTCGCGTGCCATCACATCTTCAATCTGATGCGGGTCATCGGCATTCATGCCGACCATGCGAAGGTAGTCGCAAATGATCGCAACCGTGTGCTGATCCTTCAGGATATTCGGGAATTTCTGGAAGGCCGCGCTTTCTTCCGGCTTTTCGATATGCGGTTCAATCGCCATCGGGCCCTTGGTCTGGGCAAGCCGCACAAGCCAGAACAACAGGCTCAGCAATTCCATGTAATCCTGGCGCTTGTATTTGCCGCCCTTCAGGATTTTGCCGATGCTGCCAAGGATATGCTTCACTTCTGACAGGCTGTTGGCCATGAGAAGGGAACCGAAGGCCGCCCCCCCGATGATGGCGAATTCGAAGGGCAGCGCCAACAAAATGATCTCCATCTTGCCGCCGGCGGCCATATAGCCGCCGAAGACGCAGACGAGCAGGAAGATGAAGCCAGCGATGGAAATCATGGGCGTGGTGTCCCCGGCGTCTGACTGATCAGCGTGATGGAAACACGGCGATTGGCGGCGGCGGTTGGTTGTTCTGGGATGAGCGGGTCACGTTCGGCGTGACCTGCTAGGTTTCTGATGCGGTTATCGGCAACACCGGCTTCGATCAGCAGGCGGCGCGTGACATTGGCGCGTTCGGTTGAAAGATCCCAATTGCTGCGTTCACCGCCGCCACGGAAGGGTGTGGCATCGGTATGGCCCGCAATGCTGATGGCGTTTGGCAGGCGCTGGATCACCTGCGCGACCCGACCGAGCAAGGCGCGCGCGCGATCATTGGGGGCGGCGCCGCCCAGGGCGAACATCGGCTGGCGATCCGCATCCACCAATTGGATGCGCATGCCTTCCGGCGTTTGTTCGATCAGCAATTGGCGGCTTAGATCGGCCAACGCCGGGTCCGACTGAATGGCTTCCCGGATTTGTTCGGCGGCGGCTTCGAAGGCTTGGCGTTCGCGCCGGGCCAATTCCTGGCGCAATTCAAGTTCTCCTACGTTTTCGGGCCGCTGTTCGGGGGAAGGTTCTGCTGCCGGGCCGCCGCGCGGTTGTTCGGGGCCGGCCAGGGCGCCCGGGGCCTGCGGATGACCAGCCTGGCATTTTCCGCATCTTCCTGGCCAACGGGGCCTTCGCGCCGCGGCACGGGTTCAGCCGGGGTACGGCTATCATCTTCTTCAATATCCATCGCCACCGGGCGCTTGCCGGGCTGCACTTCGATCGTGCCGGTGGTGGACATCAGCGGCGCATTGTCATTGGGCGTCTGGCCACCAAAAGGCCTGCCAGAACCGGATTCGGCCCGGGACAACACATTGGTCGGGTTGAAATAATCGGCGATGCCGCGGCGCTGTTCTTCCGTGGTGGCATTGATCAGCCACATCAGCAGAAAGAAGGCCATCATCGCCGTCACAAAATCGGCATAGCCCACCTTCCAGGCACCGCCATGATGCGCGTGCCCGCCACCTTCTTCCCTTTTGACGATGATCAGATCACCGCCGCTTTGCGAGCCTCTTCCCTTGCGCGCCATGGCTTTCCGTATATCCCCAAATCACTAAAATCAGCTAATGATACCGGCGATCTAGCGGCGAAGCGCCAGACTGACGGAAGGGATACGGCGTGGTTTCGAGACTTGTTTCATGAATTCCCCCATTTGCGCCGCCCAAGACCCGGTCCAGGCTGAACCGTATCTCATCAAGCGGCCGGAACGGCAGACCATCCCCCTGGTCTTCGCGTCCCCTCATTCGGGTCAGCAATATCCGGACCAACTTCTTTTGGACGCCAGAATGGACCCGATTGCGCTGCGGCGGAGCGAGGATTCCTTCGTGGATGAGCTTTTTGCCGCCGCACCCGCCCATGGCGCGCCGTTGATCGCGGCTTCCTTCCCGCGCGTCTGGTGCGATGTGAACCGCGAAGCCTGGGAATTGGACCCGGCCATGTTCACCGAACCCTTGCCGCCCTGGGTGAATAGCGCGAGCCCCAGGGTGGGCGCGGGGCTTGGCACGCTCGCGCGGATCGTCACCGGGGGGGAGCAGATCTATCGCCGCAAGCTGAGCTTTGCCGAGGCTGAGGCACGCATCCGCGCCTGTTGGGAACCCTATCACGCCGCCCTGGCCGGGCTGATTGCCGAAACCCGCGCGCGCTTCGGTTTTTGCCTGCTGATTGATTGCCATTCCATGCCGGCCCATCCGGCGCATCTGGCAAACCCCCCACATTTTGTGTTGGGCGATGCGCATGGCACAGCATGTGCGCCGCGCATCACGCGGCTGGTGGAAGAAGCGCTGATGGGGCTTGGCTATAAGGTCCGGCGCAATGACCCCTATGCGGGGGGCTTTGTTACCCGCCATTATGGCTGCCCGCGTGAGGCCACCCACGCGCTGCAGATTGAAGTGGCGCGGAGCCTTTACATGGACGAGGCCCGGATTGAACGCCTGCCGGGCTTTGGCCCGCTACGCCGGGACATGACCAGCCTTATTGAGAGCCTGACGCGGGTGGAATGGGGCTTCGTGGCTGCCGGGGCATAAGCCCGGCAAAAAAAGGGCGGTGCCCGAAAGCACCGCCAAGTTTAGGGAGGAAACGTCCAAGAATGTACAGCGGAAACCGCCGTACCTGATGGATATAGGAAACTCTATCCCGCATTGCAAGATAATTTTTTGCAGTGCAGCAAAATGGCCTTTTACAATATCAACCATGGGTTTACTTGCGTGTCCTCGGCTCGGCAGGGGTGAGTCTGGCACGCGGCTTGTCCAGATGGCTCTATGCGGTTCGCCCAAACTCTCAGATTGTGCCTTCCGGTGAAAGCACCCTCGCGGTGGCGGCGCTGCTTGGTCTGGCGCTATCGCCCCTTTCGGCGGCGGCGCAATTGATGCCGGCCAGGGGCTACAGTGAAGGGCATTTATGCCGTGCTGCCATTTCTGAGGCCGAACGTGGCGCCAATCTGCCGCGCGGCTTGTTGCAGGCGATTGGCCGGGTTGAATCCGGCCGGCGCGACCCGGAAACTGGCCAATTCGCCCCCTGGCCCTGGACGACCAACGCGGAGGGAGAGGGCAAATATTTCCCAACGCGAGAGGCAGCGATTGCCCATGTGCGGCAATTGCAGGCCCGTGGGGTGCGGATCATTGATGTCGGCTGCATGCAGGTGAACTTGCATCACCACCCCAATGCTTTTGCCTCGCTTGAGCAGGCCTTCGACCCGCTGACCAATGCACGCTATGCGGCGCGCTTCCTGAGCGAACTGAACGCCGGGCGGGCGGATTGGCGCCAGGCCGCCGGGCATTACCATTCCCAAACCCCCGAAAGGTCTGGGCCTTACCGGGAGAAAGTGCTGGCTGCCTGGGAACAGGAAGCGCGCAATGCCGGGGATAGCTCGGCCGAGGCCATGGCGCTGGCGCGGCTGCGCGCCGGCTGGGGCAGCGTGGCTTTGGCTAGCGCGGGCGGGATTTCACTCGGCAATCGGGCGGAACGCGCCCAGATCATTCCCCTGCCTGGCGGTACTGAGGGCGGGGTTGCGGGTGGCGGCTCCGCAGGGCGGGGGCTTGATGCCTATCGTTCAGCGCCGATCCGCGCCCTCAGTAGGCCGGTCGTGGTCGCGCAGGCTGGGCCTGGGCGGATGCTGCGTTAGGTATTACGCAAGGTCACGATCAGCGGCGTGTGGTCGGAAGGCTGCGCTTCGGCGCGGGGCGCCACGTCAACCTCACAGGCTTCCAGGCGTTCGGCCAATTCGGGGCTGAGAAGCGCATGGTCTATCCGCAAACCACGATTGGCTTCAAAGGCAGCGCCGTAATCCCAATAGGTATAAAGTGTCTCGCTGGGGTGCAGTGCACGCAGCGCATCCGTCATGCCCAGATGCAATAGCGCCCGGAACCGGGCTCGGCTTTCGGGGTGCACCAGCGCATCGGTGGCCGGCAGGGCGCCGGGCGCCAGGTCTGCCTCGGTCGGGCAGACATTATAATCGCCCAGCACGGCAAAGGGCTGGAAGGCATCAAGCCGGTCCTGCAACACCTCGCGCAGCCGATCCATCCAGGCAAGCTTATAGGCAAAGCCGGCATCCCCGCCGGAATTGCCATTGGGCAGGTAAATCCCCGCAGCGCGGAGCCCCGCCGCCGCCACTTCTATGTAGCGCGCCTGGGTATCTTCGGCATCGCCGGGCAGGGCTTCGGCCAGAACCTCAAACGGGATGCGTGAGAGCACGGCAACACCATTCCGCCCGCCGGCCTGGCCTACGGCATGGTTCTTGTAGCCAAGGCCCGCGAATTCCATCGCTGGCACCTGTTCCGCGGTGCAGCGGGTTTCCTGCAAAAACACCAGATCGGGCTTTTGCCGTTCCAGAAAGCGCGCGACATGCGCCGCGCGCGCGCGGATGGAATTGACGTTGAAGGTGCAAAGGCTGAGCAGGGGGTCAGCCAATCGCGAAGGAAGAACCGCAGCCGCAGCCGGAACTTGCCTGCGGGTTATTGATGGCGAAATGGGCACCGATCAGCGCTTCCGCCCAGTCAAGCTCGGCCCCGGCCAATAGATCGAGCGAAACAGGGTCAATGAAGACCCGGCCCTTGCCCTCGCCGATCACGAGATCATCGGCGGCGGGGGCGTCCTCCAGCCCGAATTTATACTGAAAGCCGGAACAGCCGCCCGCTTCCACAGCCAGCCGGAGGCCCGCATCGGGCCGGCCTTCGCGGGCTGCGATATCGGCAACCTGCGCCTGGGCGCTGGCGGTCACGCGAAACGGGGCGGGGGCGGTGCTGCCATCCGGCATGGTGAGGACTCCTTAAGAACTAAACATAGGCGCTTCGCGCGCCGCTTCCAATCACCAAAGATTGCGGGGGCCGTGCGGCGGGTGTTACAGCGCTGCGTCACGCGTTTTTCACGGAAAACCACGATTTCGATGCAAGCCCAGGCCAAAGCCGCGATCAGCCAGCCCAAAGGGCAGGGGGCAGCATGAACCTTGCCCCTTATGCGGTGCTGCCGGAGACCTCTCGCGGGCGGCTTTACCCGGAAGCGGGCGGCGATGCGCGGTCACCCTTTCAGCGGGACCGCGACCGCATCATCCACGCGACTGCCTTCAGGCGGCTGCAATACAAGACGCAAGTGTTCATTTACCATGAGGGTGATCATTTCCGCACGCGGCTGACCCATTCGATTGAAGTCGCGCAAATAGCGCGCTCCATCGCCCGGCTACTCCGCCTTGATGAGGATTTGGCCGAGGCCTTGGCGCTGGCGCATGATCTGGGCCACCCGCCCTTTGGCCACTCAGGCGAAGAAGCGCTGAATGCGGCGATGAAACCCTATGGTGGTTTTGATCATAACGCGCAGTCCTTGCGTGTCGTGACGCAGTTGGAAGCGCGCTATGCCGGTTTTGATGGGCTGAACCTGACTTGGGAAACGCTGGAAGGGCTTGCGAAGCATAACGGCCCCTTGCGCCGACCCTCGCCCTATATCGCTGAATATGATGCGCGCCATAAGCTGGATTTGACGAGCTATGCTTCCGCCGAGGCACAGATTGCCGCCATTGCGGACGACATCGCCTATAATAACCACGATCTGGATGATGGGCTGCGCGCGGGGCTGTTCACCCTGGAAGAAGTGGGCGCCTTGCCCGTGATTGGCGAAGCACTGGCAGCGGCGCGGGAAGCGGCACCCGATGCACCGGTGGAACGCCTGGCGCCAGAGATGATCCGCCGCGTGATTAACCGCATGGTGGGGGATGTGGCGGCTGAGGCGTCGCGGCGTCTGGCCGCGCTGAAACCCATGACCGTTGCAGATATTCGCGCGGCGGACCGGCCCATGGTGGTGTTTTCTGAAGACATGGCGCGCGCCAACCTTGCCATTCGCGAATTCCTGTTCCAGCGCATGTATCGGCATTGGCGCGTCAATCGCACCATGGCGAAATCCAAGCGCGTGGTGCAGGTGTTGTTCAGCCTGCTGCATGGCGGGCCGGCCATGTTGCCGCCGCTTTGGCGCGCCCGCGCCGGAGAGGCCGGGTCCGCCCAGGCCGCGCTGGTGGTTTGCGATTATATCGCCGGCATGACAGACCGCTTCGCGCTGGAAGAGCACCGGCGCATGACCGACCCCGATATCTCAGGCTGAAACTTGCATGACCGAAAATATTTTCACCGCCATGGCGGAAGATGTGCGCGCGGCGCTGATGGCGCTTTACCCGGATTTGCCCGCCGAGGTTCTGGCGCGCGTTCAGGTGGAACCGCCGCGCGATGCGGCGCATGGCGATATGGCAACCAATGCCGCCTTGGTGATTGCCAAGCCCGCGCGCCTGCCGCCGGCCAAGATTGCCGCGGCGCTGGTCGAAAAACTTGGAACGCTGCCGATGGTTGAGGCGGCCGAAGCGGCGGGGCCTGGCTTTGTCAATTTGCGTTTGCGGGAAAGCTATTTGGTCGGGCAGGTCAGGAAGGTGCTGGGCGCCGGGCTTGCCTATGGCGATAGCGCGATTGGCGCCGGGCGGCGCGTGAATGTCGAATATGTCTCGGCCAATCCGACAGGGCCGATGCATGTCGGGCACTGCCGTGGTGCGGTGGTCGGCGATGCGCTGGCCAATCTTCTGGCCAAGGGAGGTTTTGCGGTTACCAAGGAATACTATGTGAATGATGCGGGGGCGCAGGTCGCGGCCCTCGGCTGGGCTGCCTATTGGCGCTACTTGCGCGTGATTGAACCCAATCTTGAGGAATGGACCGCGGAGCAGGTGGAACGCCGCTTTGGCGTGACGCTGCAATATCGCGGCGATTATCTGGTCGCGGTCGGTGAGGCTTTGGCGGAGCATCACGGCGCATCCATGGCACCGCAGCCCATCGAGGGCACGCCAAGCGCGGCCCAGACTGCCGCCGGTGTGGCAAGCGCTCTGGCGCTTGGCTGGTTCGTGGATCGCGCCTGCTTGGATATGGCGCGCGAACGGGCGGTCGCGATGATGATGATCGCGATCCGTGAGGATTTGGCGCTGCTTGGTGTCACGCAGGATGTGTTCTTGTCCGAACGCGCGCTGGTGGAAGCGAATGCGACCGATGCCGCGATTGCCGCCCTTGAAGGCAAGGGCCTGCTTTATGAAGGCGTGCTGGAACCGCCCAAGGGCAAGACACCGGATGATTGGGAACCGCGCCCGCAATTGCTGTTCCGCTCCACGCAATTTGGCGATGATGTTGATCGGCCGCTCAAGAAATCCGATGGCTCCAACACCTATTTCGCCAATGACATCGCCTGCCATGCGGATAAGCTCACGCGCGGCTATGATCTGCTGATTGATGTTTGGGGCGCGGATCATGGCGGCTATGTTTCGCGCATGGGCGCCGCCGTGAAGGCGCTTTCCGATGGGCGCGTGCCCTTGGAAGTGGTGCTCTGCCAGATTGTGCATGTGATGAAGGCCGGTGAGCCCGTGCGCATGTCCAAGCGCGCCGGGACTTATGTGACTTTGCGTGATTTGATCGAGGAAGTGGGCCGCGATGCGGTGCGCTTTACCATGCTGACGCGCAAATCCGACGCCCAGATGGAATTCGACCTTGATAAGGTTGTCGAGCAAACCCGCGAAAACCCGGTCTTTTACGTGCAATATGCCCATGCGCGCTGCCGGTCCGTATTGCGTCAGGCGGGTGAGCCTGATGTCGCGAAACTTACCGCCGCACCGCTCGAGCATTTGCGCGACAAGGCGGAATTGGACCTGATCCGGCGCCTGATTTCTTGGCCGCGGGTGGTGGAAGCCGCCGCTTTGGCGCGGGAGCCGCACCGCATCGCGTTTTTCCTGCATGACTTGGCCGCCGATTTTCATGTATTGTGGAACAGGGGCCGCGACGATTCGACGCTTCGCTTCATTCGTGAGGATGAGCCCGCCGCCACAGCCGCCAGGTTGGCGCTTGTGGCAGCGACGGCAAGCGTTATTCGGTCCGGTCTTGGCGTCATGGGGGTGACGCCGGTCGAGGAAATGCGCTGACACTATTCCAGCGCCGATCGGGGGATAGGCGTGAGGGAAGTTCCGGTTCCAGCCTATAGGCTGGGTCGCAAGACGGGTGGGGGCCCGCCTTGGCGAATGATCATCATCGCGGGGTCTGTCCTGGCGGTGGTGGCATTGATTGCAGCACTCGTCTGGGGATTTTCGCGCGGGTCATCGCGCAATGCGCCGCTGATCGAAGCGGATGCGCGCCCGATCAAGGTGCGGCCCGATAATCCCGGCGGGCTGCGGGTGCCCAATCAGGATGAGCTGATTTTTGACCGCAATCGCAGCGCACGCTCCGCAACATCGGGCGCGCTGGCACCAGAGGCGGAAAACCCGCGCGTGGACCAGCTGCGCGCGCAATTGGCCGAACGTGCGGCGCAGGAAGCTGCCCGCAGCGCGCCGCCGCCGGCAGCGCCAGCACAGCCAGCCGCGCCACAAGCCGCACCGCGCAGCGCGCCCCAGGCCGCCGCGCCAGCGCCGCCGGCCACGACTTCTGCGCTGACAGCACCAAGCCTGCCGGCGCCGGTACCGGCCAATGCCGAGCGTTTCGCGCCAATCGCCAATGGTCGCGCGCAGGTGCAATTGGGCGCCTTGCCAAGTGAAGCGGCGGCACGCGGTGAATGGGACAGGTTGCAAAAGCGTGTGCCGGAATTGCTTGGCAATCGTCGCGTGAGCTTGGCGCCCTTTGACCGCGAAGGGCAGACGACGCTTTACCGTATCCGAACCGGTGGCTTTACCGATGCGGCGACCGCGCGGGCGTTTTGCGAGGAAATGAAAACCCGCAACATCCCCTGCATGGCGGTTGGCGGTTAGGGGCAGATGGCGGCGTCTCGGGCGGCGATACTTGGCCTTTCGGGGCATAGGCTGACCGTTGAGGAAGCGGCGCTGTGGCGCAAATTTCGCCCGCTGGGCGCCATTCTGTTTGCGCGCAATATCCAGAACCCGGCGCAGTTGCGCGCGCTGACCAATGATATTCGCGATGTGTTGGGCGCCGCTGCGCCGATCCTGATTGACCAGGAAGGTGGGCGCGTGGCGCGGCTGAAGCCGCCGCAGTGGGAAGCATTCCCCGCCGCCGCGCGGTTTGAGGGGCAGCCTGAACTCGCGCAGCGCGCCAATGCGTATTTGCTGGGGGCCATGTGTCGCGCCGCGGGCTTGGATGTGGTTTGCGCGCCCGTTCTGGACTTGCGCCTGCCGGGCGCGCATCAGGTGATTGGGGATCGTGCCTTTAGCGCCGCGCCTGAGGAAATTGCCAGGCTTGGTGTGGCCTGCATTGCCGGCCTGCAAGCGGCGGGCTGCATTCCCGTGATCAAGCATATCCCAGGCCATGGCCGCGCGATGGCTGACAGCCATCATGAATTGCCGCGTGTTGGCGTGGGTGTTGATGCGCTTGCCGATGACATCGCGCCGTTCCGCGCCTTGGCCGCCAGCGGCGCCTGGGCGATGACGGCGCATGTTCTGTATGAAGCCTGGGATGCGCGCCTGCCGGCCACCCTTTCGCCTGTTGTGATTGACCGCGTCATCCGGGGTGAGATTGGCTTTGATGGCCTGCTGATCACGGATGATCTGGCGATGGGGGCCTTGGCCGGCATGGCGAATGACCTGGCCGCCGCCGCGCTTTCCGCCGGCTGCGATGTGGTGCTGCATTGCACGGGTAGGCTTGAAGATGCGGCGGCTTTGCTGCCCGCTTGCCCGGTGTTGAGCGATGATGCTCTGCGGCGCTTGGCGCTTGCGGATGCGGCACGGCGTGGGTTTGGCGCTGGGGATATCGCGGCGTTGCGCGGGGTGCGGGAGGGGGTTTTGGCCGCGCCGGTGGTGGCGGTGGGGGAGGCGGACCCGACGGAGCGGGCCTAGGGGTGCCTGATCCTATTTGTATTGACAATAGCCATACAATTACTACCTTTGGTCCCGAACATAAGGCCTTGTCATGTCAGCTTCATCGCGCCCCAAGGATGATGTCATTCAAATCCGTGCCTCGGCGGAAACCAAGGCGCTGTTCAACCGCGCAGCAGCGATGCGCGGGCAGAAGCTTTCTGAATTCATGCTGGAATGTGCGCGGCAAGAAGCGCTGGAAACAATTCTGGAACAGCGCGTCTTCCTTCTGAATGATGAGGCGCATGCGCGGTTTGTGAAAATGCTTGATGCGCCGCCGGCGCCATCAGCCAAGGCCCGCGCCAGGCTGAAGCGGAAAGCGCCTTGGGAGGCGTGAAGCCGCCTTTACTTGCGCCGGCACCTCTCAGCGCCGCGCATGATGTTGCCGGTTTTTCGAATGGCGTTCACCCATCGCTTGATGCCTGGCTGCGTGAACGGGCGCGGGCGAGTGAGGGGCTTTCGGCCCGCACCTATGTGGTTTGTGCTGCCGATGCTCCGGCGCGCGTGGTTGGGTATTTTTCCATCTCAACCGCGCTTGAACAGCGCCAAGCGCTGCCTTCGGCAAAACTGCGCCGTGGCATGCCCGATGAGGTGCCGCTGCTGCTGATCGGGCGGCTCGCTGTTGATGCGGCGTGGCGCGGGCGCGGCTTGGGTTCGGCGTTGCTTGCGGATGCGCTGCGGCGCTGCCTGGCTGCTTCTGAAATCGCTGGCGTGCGCAGTGTGGTGGCGCATGCGATTGATGAGGAGGCCGAGCGCTTTTATGAGGCGCATGGCTTTGTGCGGAGCCCCTTAGGCGAGCGGGTGATGCTGATGCCGATTGAGACGGTACGCGACCTGCTTGGTGCAAGGCTTGCCTAAACCCGCCCCCACACCCCGGCCCAAATCACGGCCATCCTATCCCCCACCCCGCGTGGCATAGGCACAAGCTTCCCCTCTGCCACCCGCCGCAAATCGCGCGCCGCCAGCACAACAGGCAGCGCGGCGGCCATCAGCGCTTTCGGCACGTCACGCGGCGCGGTTCGCAAGGCTTCCAAACCCTCAGCCGCCATCTCAGCGCAAAGCGCCGAAAGCGCGGGCGCTGTGGGCGCGCTGATCACCCCCTCAGCACTCAGCCCCACAGCCGCCAGCCGATCAATCGGCAGCAGGCAGCGCCCTTGCGCGGCATGGGCCGTCACGGATCGTAATACTCCCGCCAAGCCATACGCCGCGCCAAGGGCGCGGAGCTTCTCGGCCTCTTCAGCACTGCTGCCCAAGGCCAGGCCAGCCGCATAGGCAAAGCCGCCGGCGGTGCCGCGCAGCCAGGCAACGAAATCCGCCTCGGTCGGGATGCCGGCTTCCTCGGTTTCCGCCTCTCGCGCGTCAATCATGGCGCCAAGCGCTGCGGGGTCCAGGCTGCCGGCGGTGAGGGCGGCGTGCAGCGGTGCCGCAACCTCATGCCGGCGCGCTTGTTTGCCGGCCTGCGCTTCGTCCAGCACATCGCGCCACCATTGCAGGCGTATCAGCGCGGCCATGGGGTGGCTCGCGGCTTCGCGGGCGCGGGCCAATTCATGGTTGAAGGCAATCAGGGTGAAAATGGCCTCGCGCTGTTCCGGCGGCGCGAAAAGCGCGGCCAGGAAACGGTCCGGGTCATGGGCGCGGGCAAAGGCCGCTATCGGGGAAAGGCTCACACTGGCTGATATGCCCGGCCCCGCCGCGCGCGGGAAGGGTGCGGTTGACGCCTGTGCTGGCCCCGCTTACCTCAAGCGCAGCGTTAATCGCTCACATCTGAGGAACGGAGAAACCCCCATGGCCTTCAGCCTGCCCGCGCTGCCCTATTCCACCAATGCGCTTGCCGCCAATGGCATGTGCCAGGAAACCCTGGAACTGCATCATGGCAAGCATCACAATGCCTATGTCACGGCGCTGAATGGGCTGATCGAAGCCAAGGGCCTGGCCGGCAAGTCGCTGGAAGCGATCTGCGCTGAAGCCGGCAAGGCGGGCGCTGATGGCCTGCCGGTGCTGAACCAGGCGGGGCAGCATTACAACCACATCCTGTTCTGGCATGTGATGCAGCCGGGCGGCGGTGGTGATGTGCTGCCGGGCGCCTTGGCGGCCAAGATTGATAGCGACCTTGGTGGCCTCGCCGCCTTCAAGGAAGCCTTCAAGCAGGCTGGCGTGACGCAATTCGGCTCCGGCTGGGCCTGGTTGATCATCGGCGCCGATGGCAAGCTGAAGGTGACCAAGACGCCCAATGGCGCCAACCCGATTTCCACCGGTGAAGGCAAGCCGATTCTGGGCGTGGATGTGTGGGAACACGCCTATTACCTCGATTTCCGCAATGTGCGTCCGAACTACCTGGATAACTTCCTGAACAAGCTGGTGAATTGGGAAGTGGTGGCCGATCTGATGGGCAAGGGTGGTCTGGCTTCCGGCCAGTCTGCCTAATTGGCCGCAGGGCCATGAAAAAAGGCGCCGGGGGGTGGCCCTCGGCGCCTTTTTTGTGACCTTTTGGGAAAGGCTCAGCTTTTCGCCTCATCATTCGCGGCTTCGGGGCGCAGCACGCTGCCGATGGTGCCGCGCACCACGGTGACCTTCACATTGGGGGCGATTTCAGCCTCGATCTCGTCAGAGCCGTCCTTGACCTTGGTGATGGTGGCGACAATGCCGCCCGCCGTCACAACGCGATCCCCGCGCTTCAATTGGCCGAGCATTTCGCGGTGATCCTTCATTTTTTTCTGTTGCGGGCGAATCAGCAGGAAGTAGAAGACGACGAAAATCAGGATAAGCGGCAGCAATTGCATAACAACCGCGGCGGTGCCGCCCGCTTCCTGAGCATAGGCGGGCGCGATGCCAAATAGTTTTTCCATGGTCCGGCATTCCTTTTGCGATGATGGGGCGGAAACTAGCGGCCGCCCCCTTTCCGTCAATAGCGTCCCGGCCTATTCCGCGCGGCCATGGATCATTCTTCGCTTCTCCCCGCCCTGACCCGCATTGCCGAGGCACTTGAACGCCTGGCCCCGCCCCCCGCCGCAGCGCCGGACCTGACCGGGGCCGATGCCTTCATCTGGCACCCGGAACCCGTGGCGCGGCTTTCCCTGGTGCCTAAGGTGGCGGCGGTGCCGATTGACCTGCTGCAGGGGGTTGATCGGCAGAAGGATATCCTGATGGAAAACACGCTGCGCTTTGCGCGCGGCTTCAGCGCCAATAACGCCATGCTCTGGGGCGCGCGGGGCACGGGCAAATCATCCCTGGTGAAGGCCGCGCATACGGCGGCGAATAGAGAAGTGCCCGGCAGCCTTGCCCTGATTGAAATCCATCGTGAGGACATCAAGACACTGCCGGAATTGCTGCGCTTCCTGCGCGCGGGCACGCGGCGCTGCCTGGTGTTTTGCGATGATCTATCCTTTGAACGGGAAGATGCGGATTACAAGGCGCTGAAATCCGTGCTGGATGGCGGCATTGAAGGCCGCCCGGCCAATGTGTTGTTCTACGCTACATCCAATCGCCGGCATTTGATGTCCCGCGACATGATCGAGAATGAACGAAGCGCCGCCATTCATGGCTCTGAGGCGATTGAGGAAAAGGTATCGCTGTCAGATCGCTTCGGGCTGTGGATTGGGTTCCATAACGCCAATCAGGATACTTTCTTCGCCATGATCGAAGGCTATGCCAAGCATTACGGGCTGGCCGTATCGGTGGAGGATTTGCACGCGCAGGCGGTGGAATGGTCCGTCACGCGCGGGTCCAGGTCCGGGCGAGTGGCCTGGCAATTCATCCAGGATCTGGCTGGGCGGATGGGTGTGAAGATTGAAGGCTGAGGGTGCGCTTCATTTGATGTTTAACGAAACTGTCACTGTTCGGTGATCATCGCGCCGCAAATCCCTGCATAACGGGTGTCTTGGTTGTTTCTTGGGAGTCTTTGCTGTTCCCAAAGTCAATCCAAGGCAGAGCAGTGAGGATTTTTGGTTTATGGTCACAAAATCAGTGTCACAGGAAGCATTCACCGGCGCCCGCGCTACAAATCTGTTTTTTCGGCGGTGGCTGCGCAATCCCCTTCAGATGGGGTCTATTGTTCCTTCATCGCCTGTCCTGGGCCAGCTGATTGCCCGGCATATTGAAAAGGAATCGGATGGCGCTGTTGTTGAACTCGGCGCCGGCACAGGCGCAGTTACGCTAAGCCTGATCCGTTCTGGCATCGCTGCACGGCGGATTGTCTTGGTGGAAATTGTTCCTGAGATGGCCGAGCATTTGGAATCGAATTTCCCGGATGCAAGGGTATTGCAGGCGGATGCCTTCAACCTGCCGGCAGATAAGCTGCGCCATATGGCACCCAATATCAGCACTGTGATCTGCGGTATTCCATTGGTGCTGCTGGGTGAGAAAAGGCAGCGTCAGTTCATTGAACAGGTGGAGACGATTGCTCCCGGTAAGGGCTTTCTTTTCTACGCTTATTGCATCACATCGCCCTTACCCTACAGAAATTTGAATCTGGAGGCGCGGCGCCTGGCCTGGACGCCGCTGAATTTCCCGCCTGCCAGCGTCTGGCATTATCGCCCGAAATCCTGAATGACTATGGCACGACAACCCGGAGTGGCTCCAGGGAAGGCGTGATTCGTATCGGCAGTGATCCTGCCGCATCACCATCAGCCTGAACCGGCAAATTGGCGCCGAATACTTCAATCTCATGTCCGCGCTGGAGCATGATGCTGGAAAGCGCGGGCAGCCTGCCCAGGCTAAGGGCGCCAGCATGTTTCAGCGCATCGAGGAAATTGCGCTGGTAGAGCGATACGACATGGAAATCCGCCTCTCGAGGATCGGCCTGAGGCGCAATTTCAAAGCGGCCCGCATAAAAACGGCCCTTGGTGACGACCACGCCTGAAGGTTCCCATTGTTGGCCATCCACCTGGACCATGAAGGGGCTGAATGGATGCGAAGTAAGGTCGCGCAGGGTCTGCATCACATAGGCAGCTTTGCCGAAGGCGCGCTTCAAGCCAGGTGGCAAGCGATGCACTACAACAGCATCAAGCCCGACGCCCACCATTTGAATAAAGAGGCGATCGGGAGCATTGCCGCGCTTCAGTATGCCAGGAAACACTGAAGTGCTGTGCCCAAGCAGCAATGCGCGTGCGGCTTCCTTCGGGTTGAGGGGCACCCCCATTTCAAGCGCAAAGACATTCGCGGTGCCGAGTGGCAAAATTCCAAGGGATGCCATTGTTCCATCCAAGCCGGCGGCGACTTCGGCGATGGTACCGTCCCCTCCAGCAGCAACGACGATGCGCCCCTGCTGCGCGGCTTCGCGTGCTTGCCTTTCCGCGTCGCCAGGGGCGCCTGTTTCCTGCAATTCAAATTGGATGCCGAGGCCATAAAGAACATCCAATGCCGCATAAAGCCGCGCCCGACGGCGAGCGCCTGCGGCTGGATTGAAGATGAAGCATAGTTTCGTGGTCATGACCGATAAACAAACCAGCGAATAGTTTCAGGTGTGTGATAATTACAAGAAAGTGTGATGACAAATTATAACATTTCGTAATTTCCATCTAGGCTGCATCCCGTGATTCCAATTATTTGGGTAGCCGCGCTTCTGTCTCAGCCCCCTAAAGTTGAGCCACTATTGTTGTGCCATAGGGGAGGGTTTTGGATGGCTTGGAAGCGCTATTCGGATGAGGATTGTCTGAAGATTTTACGTCAGGTTGAGCTTGATTTGG
>Ga0194133_10000379_pt1 | contig 93771 bp, 63 predicted proteins | sample TA2KigOf40mmetaG_FD_155448 | JGI IMG/M metagenome (GOLD analysis project Ga0194133, IMG submission 155448) | Freshwater microbial communities from Lake Tanganyika, Tanzania - TA2015055 Kigoma Offshore 40m | ecosystem: Environmental > Aquatic > Freshwater > Lake | place: Tanzania: Lake...
CAAAGGAAAAATCGACGGCGCAGGACGCGATACTCCAGGGCACTACGTGTGCACCGTGTACCAAAAAGATACATCCAGCAATTTACTTATCTACCGAGCAGATTCAGAGTACGATAAAGGCGCAAGAAACCAATCACACGTCAACACTAACGAAGAAATCGCTTTAGGGATTCAACTCAGAGATGGTTTTAACGCTTACACGTAACAAAACTCTCACAAGATTGTGCAAAACACAAAGTCTTGTTGTTGTTTTGCACAATCGTAATGCTAATCGATAAACGTAGAGATGCTTTTCCGATCGATTAGCACCCCAATTTCAATTTATTCTACCAAACCGACACGCACCTGCATAAATTGACCTGACTGCAGATATGCTTTCAATTCCTGCGTTGCATCTTCTGGAGTCAAGGCGTCGATTGCTGCGCAATATTTTTCAAAATAGTTAGCATCAAGACCAAGACATTCATTTGCTAAAATCCATGAAGCTTGACTCTCCACACCCGAAACCAGACCGATTAAACTCGATTTCAAACTGTTTTTGGCTGCAGCAAGCTCTTGCGCGGTTACTGGTGCAATTGCTGCATCGGCAAGAAAACTTGCGATCAGCTGTGCTGAAATTTTGACATGCTCAGGACCGGTCTGTAACCACATTTTGTCAATCGCAGGAGATCGAGAAAATCCTGATCCAAGTCTTCCACCAATCACATAATACAAACCAGTTTGTTCTCGCAGCTGGAAAATGCGATCTTTAAACACGCAACTAAGCACATCAATTATCGCTTTTTTGGGATGATACAAATCAATATCTGATCGCCTTCCCCACCACATCCATACCTGGTCTTTTACCATTTGATGTTCAAAAATACCAGCCCTGCAACTTCCTGCATCATAATTTTCTAAAATCATATGGGATTGCCACACGGACATTTCTGCACCCACAAGATCAAAAATTTCTTGCGCCTCAACATTTCCAACAACAACAAGAGCCATTTTTGATGGATTAAAATAGCCACAAAAATAATTACGCAAATCTCGCGGTGTTAGCTGACGTACAAAATCAATTGCATCATCGATAGTCCAGTCGTACAAACTTTCTGAACACGCAGAACTTTTAAGCATTCGCATCGCAACCGTTAACGCATCATTTTTATTTAATTTTAAAGATTCTATGGTTCTTGATTTAATGGCATCAAATGATAATTCATCACAATTTGCAGTCTTTAACACTTCAATAACCTTTAAAATCGCTTGCTTAATATTTTTATGCGTACCAAGCAACCGAATCGAAAGGCCGTCAACTAAAAGATCAACCCCTAAATCGTCAAAGCAATCATGAATTTCTTTTTTGGTCATACCCGCAGAACCAGAAAACAACCATTCACCAAGCATAGAAAATGCGATTGCTGTTTTGGTGTCTTCTTTTAAATCAGCTTTTTTGAGCTCCAAGAGCGCAACAGCTAAATCAGATGATTCTTCCTTAACCAAAACGGTAAACCCGTTAGAAAATGTTTTTTTAGACGATGCTTCCACAGAAGTAAACTCAAGACCATTTGCATCAGCATATCCCGCAGGAATAATAACCTCTTCAAGCGGCCTTGTTCGATTATGAATTCGTAAAATTTCTTCTTCTAAGACTTGTTCAGCTTTTAAAGATTCTTGCTGAGCTGCAACATTTTCGGGATCTCTAGGAACCAAGTCAACGCGCATCATTTTTTCAGGAATCATGAAACTTGAAATAAGATTTGCGATCTGCTCAGCAGTTACCAATTCAAGCGTGGATGCAAAATCAAAACAATCCTGCAAATCTTGATTCAACGCATACACATGCATCCATGCAAAAGGAATTCCTCTCATTTCAGCAGTTAATTTATCAAGCATACTTGCCTGAGCTAATGAAATTTTATTTTTAACTGCCCGTAAGAAATCTTCTTTAATACCATTTTTTACCAAACGATCCAACTCTTGACGAATCAAAGAAACACACTGCTCTTTTTTTCCCGACATTGGTTGAATGTTAATAAAAAAATGATTACTCAATGATGCACAATCAATATCAACCCCAACAGAAACGGCACATTTTTCGTCATGAATTAGTCGTTTTTCCAGAATTCGAGAATCTCCACCAACAAGTAATTCTTTGAGCAGCTCTGCGGACCGATACGCATCATGTATGCCTCCGGGCAAACGCCATGCAAGCATAACGGTTTCTTGCTCAAAATCTGATTCAACTTTTTTATAAAAATTATCAGTTATCTCACATGATGCTGAATCAAAAGTAGGTAAAACGGTTGACCCCTTTTGCATCAAAGACATTTCTTTGGTACCAACTTCAAGCGCTTCGTCCAAATCAATATCACCCCAGATAAAAAATGTCATGAATTGCGGTTGATAGTATTTTTTAAAAAAATCTCTTAATGCGTCTGCGCAAACACCAGCCAAATCTTTTTTGTACCCAATAACAGCACTGTTTGTAGGGTGTCCTTCCGGATAGCATTCTCGAAATAACTGAACGTACGACTCCCACATTGCATTATCTTTGTTTCTACGCAGCTCCTTAATAACCACTTTCACCTCAGATGCAAGATGCTGTTCATCAATAGCCGCATTACTCAAGCACTGAGCATGAAGCTTCACCAAAGGCTTCCAGTTATTTTTGGGCGCAATAAGGTAGTAACTAGTTAAATCGTGCGAAGTAAACGCATTCGATCGCGCTCCATAGCGACTTTCCAATGCTCCGTATGTTGTTTCTGACATTTCAGCTGTTCCTTTAAACACCATGTGCTCAAGCAAGTGAGCCCATCCGCGTTCTTGCCCTCGTTCAACAACAGAACCAACGCCAGAAAGGACAACCTCCAGAATAACATTTGGCGCCGACGGCTGAGAAACAGCCACAATACGCATCCCATTTGAAAGCGTTTTTTCTGCATACGCAAAACCCGCAAGCGTCCCTCTGCTAATATCTTCTGAAAGAATTGCAGCAGCATCACTAGAAGGACTTACTATTGACGCAATCAAAAACAAATTAATTAAAAAAAATGTAAATTTTTTCACAACAAATTTCCTTATTACTGAACAACATTTCCAACGGTTATTCGCACAAAACGCCCCTGCTGAGCGTACTCATGAGCAACGTGCATCAAATCATCAACCGTAAGTGAATTAAGCAACTGCAAATACTCGGATCGATACATTTCTGATTTATTTGTAACAACCAACGACTGAAAATAATTAGCTAACGCCATTGTTCCCTGTGTAGATGCTGCAACCTTACTCTGCATGGACGATCGAGCGCTTTCTAACTCACTCTGCGTAATTACGGATTCAAACACATTTTTAAGAAAAGATTCAAATAAAATAATAGCCTGATCTAATTTTTCAGGGCTCACCAATGCAAAAACCCTGTCTTCTGTGCGAGCAAAACCGGTTGGTAACAAGCTTGCAAAAACCCCTCCCGCTGTATAAAAAATACCGGTCGAATCTCTGAGCTTAAAAATACGAGAACCAAGAGAGGCAAAATAAATCGTCGACAAAAGATCAACAGCAACGCGTTCTTTTGAAATTTGAAACGCAGGTAAAGAAGACTCTCGCACAAATGACAAATACACTTGATCGCGATTCATTTGAACATGAATATTTTCAACATCGCGCGCAAATACAACATCTTGCGATGAATTAACCACAGCCCCCTGCCACACTGCGGTTGCAGATTTAATTGTTGCGATTATTTCTTCTGAATCAACATTACCAACCACCGAAACTACAAACTGATTTGGATTAAAAAATCTATGATACAAATTTGGTAATTCTTCAAAGGTTAATAATCGAACTTTTGTTATCATTTCTTCCAACGAAATACCATACGAATGATGCGGATATCGCATCGTTGATTGGGCATTTGTTGCGCGAGCCGCAGGATCATCAAACAAAGCTCTTAATCGTTGAATTTCTTGTTCTTTTATCTTCTCGAACAATTGTTTAAGCTCGCGCTCTTTGCCAAGCAAAGAATCCCAAAACGAACTTTTCTTTAAAAAATGTGGCGCTAAAAGTATTTCTAAATATTTTGCAATAACCGCTTGTGCATCTTCTTGCAAACAAATAATTCTTCCATAACTTACACTGAACGCAACTCCACGATCTGCAAACCAATCAAGTATCTGCTGCTTATTCAAGCCCAGAGAGCCTTCTTCGATCATGCCATCAATAATTGATTTGTAACACGAATCAATGGTGCCAGGATATTGATATTGCCGCATGTCGCCAAACGCAACCGCGCACAAATCGGCTTCTTTTTGTTCATGAATAACAACCTGAATACCATTTTCAAGTGTTACTTTACGTGTTGATCGCGGAACGGCAATCGCAATCGATTGAGCATCGGGATATTTTTCAGATACAGGAACCTCAACAAGATCTGGATATGGCGCAGTACGAACATGTACAGACAAAATCTGTGCCTCAAGTTCTTGATCGTTTTTTTGACCTAACAACCACTCATTTTTTTGAGCTTCATCTTGAAGAACCGTATCGATTCGAACCATTTTTTCTGGCGTTAAATAATTTGTGACAAAAGTTGAAATTTTCTGTGAAGTTACTCGAGAAAGCCGCTCTCCGGAAGTAAACGCATAATCGATAGAACCCGTCAAAATATATGCATTTAAAACATCAAAACCTAATAATGCTTGCGCTGGAACTTGCTTAACAAATTCATGTCTAATTTTTTCAGCAACAACAAAGCGATCTAAAACAGCTTTTTCTACTGGTTTTTTGGCCAAATTATCCAATTCATCTTTTATCGCATCAACGCACGCTTGCATTTTACCATCGCGAGGCTGCACGTACACCAAAAATACTGCCTCATGACACAACCGCTGAACACCGGCATTTACAATGTCGGCAATCTGTTCAACATCAATCAGTCGTTTATGCAATAACGATGAGGCGCCTTCACCAAGAACTTTTGCCGTCATCTCCGACAAGTCAACCTCGTCATTCCACTCTGCAGAAATAGGCCAAACCAACAAGCAATGTTCTTTTACCCATGGTTTTGGCAACACGGAATGAAAGCTCAACGTTTTTGAATATTTTTTAGTAAAAATCGGCTCAAACGTTCTATTTGAAGCAGGAATATGAGAAAAATACTTTTCAACAAGCGAAATAACTTCTTCGACCTGGACATCCCCCACAACAAACAATGTTGCTCTTTCTGGAGAATAATATTTTTTATAAAAAGCTTTTAACCGATCTGCATTTAAGCCAGCCAGATCTTTTTTGTACCCAATCAGTGGGGCATGGTACGGATGATCTTCTGGGAGCATTTTGGAAAAAAGTTCTTCAAACATCACAACAAACGGGTTGTCATTGCGCATGCGAAGTTCTTGGATTACAGCCTTTATTTCTGAAGCCAAATGCTGCTCATCAAGCAAAACATTTTCCATGCAATCGGCAAGCAATGGAATAAACGGACGCCAATTGTTAGAATCGACCTCGAAAAAGTATGATGTCATGTCATTGCCGGTAAACGCATTAAAAACAGCGCCATATCGCTTTGCCAAAACAGAAACCGCACCCTCGGGCAGCTCAACCGTTCCTTTAAAAATCATATGTTCAAGTAAATGCGCCAAGCCTCTTTCTGAAGGCTCTTCATGCGCACCACCAACATCATAGAGCATTTGAACTTTTACCCGTTGCTGCATGGTTGAAGGGACAACAACCAAACGCATCCCATTCTGTAATGAATGATATTTTACAAAATGTACCGCTTTACTCATACAAATTCCCCAGAATCAAAAACGCCACAAAAAAAGCATATCGTTCAGCGTGCCATAAAAAAATCGCTCTGTAACGAGTCAGATTCAAAAAATAGTCATTTCCGGTTGTATCTTTTTAATCATGATATGAGTTGTAAACACAAACTTTGAGCAACCAATAAAACATTTCAACATTAAATTCATCAAGAGGCGTTTTACCCTCATAGATCGAGATTATTTTTTCAAATTTTGTTGTATGGAATAAACCAGCCTGTGGTTTTAGTAAGCTTAAATTCTTTATTTTTAGGCCAACTTAAAGTTTTCATTAATTTTCTCAGCAAGCGTTGAATTATTTTTTTTGTTCGGAAGAAACCTTTAGTTTCGCCGGAGACGATATCGCGATTTTTTCTTTGTGTACAGTTGGACTTGTTTTTAAGTCTTCAGAAATAAAATCAAAAAATATTCAAAAATTGTTTGCATCATTTTTTTTGAGTACAATTATCAGCGATATTTTATCCCTTTAGATGGATTTATTTTTATGCGCAAATCGCTTTTTCTCTGCGCTCTTTCGATCATCTGTTGCAGCTCTCTTAAAAATGAGCCGGTAACAATCATCACACTTTCACCTCTTGAGGCAGATTCGGCACTCCTTGTTCAACAAATGGAAAAAGAGGCTCAATCTCTTACCCTCTCTCAAGCAATTATTGCCGCAACAACCGAACATCCCACGATAAAAGCAGCAAAATTAACTCATGAAATTGCTCAACTTGCAGAAAAATCTGCCTGGGCTGGCTTTTTGCCCACAATTGGTCTGACCAGTTCTGCTGTTGCGAGCAAAGCTACTCCAACCGGTCAATTTGCAACAACACTAAGCGCCTCACAAAATTTAATCAACCTTGCAGGTCCAAAAACACGCGCAAAGCAAGCAGGAATAGACACAAAAATCGCACAGACTCAGATAAGTGCTGCACAGCAAGAAAAAAGAGCTGCGGTTGAAGCACTTTTTTTGAATACCTGGCTCAAGCAAGAAGAATATGCTGTGTTGAAAAAAGAATTGGCTTTTTCTCAGGAAAATCAAAAAATAAACCAAGAAAAATATGAAGCCGGATTGCTTTCTTTACCTGAGTATCAAAAAACGATCGCCGATGCGTGCGCTACAGAAATGAAATGCACAATCCACAATAATCAACTTATTTCGCTGCTTGCGGAACTTGAAGAAATGACAGGTATTTTCCTCACCGATGGATCAGATGCAAAGATGCACCTTGAATGGAATCCAAATCTTACATTCCAACTAGACTCGGTTGATACCTACATTTCGTTGGCTCTCAAAAATCGACTTGAACTTGAAATACACAAACTCAATTACAAACGAACTCGCATCGACGAACGGTTTGCGCTAGGAAAAACATTTCCCTCTCTGAGCGCTGTCGGCCAATATTCATACGACTATCAACCCGGAAATCCCGATTATCGATCGTACTCGTCGTACACAAAAACAAACTTTTTTGGAGGACTACAACTTTCCTGGAATCTGTTTGATGGAACGTTGAGCAAAATAGAAGCAGAAACAGCTCGAATAAAAGCCCTCAAATCAACCACCGACAAAGAAATAACTCAAAAAAAAATAGAAAAAGAAATAAAACAACTCTACAACAGCCTGAAAGTCTCTCACCAGCAAGCCGCTGTTTCTCTAGCTCAACTCAGAGCTTCAACCAGCACGCTTCAATCGTCTCAGGATGCTTGTACCGTTGGATCGATGACCACAACAACACTGTTAGGATCAGCAACACACCAACTCAAAGCACAATTTGAACACCTTACTCACCTTGTACAATTTCAACGTCAATTTTTTGCACTTAATGCTGGATGTGGATATGCATTGGATCTTTCAGGCAATACATTCGGCGAAAAATAAAAAAATAAGCACCTATGTGTAGGTGCTTATTTTTCACAAAATCATTTTTTATTTACGCAACTTTTAACCTGCCAAAAGTCGCTTTACGCACTAACCATGAACCCCAAGATTCTGGAGCTACTGCGAGACCAACTGGAATTTGTACTGGAGCTGCTAACGCTGGTGCCGTAGCACCCTGAACAGGTTGTCCAACCGCAGAAGGCGCCGTTGGAACAAGTACACCCATCGGAACTGTAGCAGTCACTTGTGAAACTTTTGATCCATGATAGTTCATATTAGCAATCGCAAATTGATTAAAAATATTTTTCATATTGTCCACAGGTGTTTTCAAAACCGTTGAAAGTTCTGAGTCTAGGGATTGTAGATGATTAATATAGCTTAGAAATTGACTTGGTTCTTTTACCGCAGGACTTTGCACATACGTTGCCATCACAGTAGTTTTGTATGCTTTAAACTTATATTCAGACTCTTTGAGTTTTAATCTTTTTTGGATTGTATCTAGTTTTCCAAAAATAGATTTCCAAAGCGCTTTAACCGTTACTTCAAGTTGAACTCGATCGAACTCATCTTGACTATCAACTGCAAGCTTTGGCGTTGAGCCGCAGAATCGTTTGTCACCAACTGCTGATCGATATTTATTAGCTGCTTTTCTAAAGACATCTGCAATCTCTGAATACATCAATCGTTTGCCATTTGCTTTATCTTTTTCGTACTGACGATACGCGATTTCATTTGCCATTTCTTGTGAAAGTTCTTCTGCTTTTTCTGGATCAACTAGTTCTGGATTTCTTGCAAAATGGAGTAACACAGCCGATAACGGATCTGTCATTCCAGAAGTGGATAAAGTTTTAGGCTTTACAAACCCTGTAAGTTCTTGCGCCCTATTTGATCGGAATGAAGCATCATCATATGACCATGCACGCAACCACGTTTTTAACTTGTCCCAACGAGCTTTTGGCTCTGAATACAACGAAATAATCTTTTTTATAGATTCTACTCTACCACCAGCGTGCATAAACAAATTACGTGCAACTTCTTTGCGATTGTGCACAACATACATCAACCCAACAAAAAGACCCACTGCACTCAATGATCCAGCATAGGTAATTGCTTTATCAACCGAAAAACGTTGTCCAATTGATGAAACCCTATCCATACCTCTGTCAAGAGTATTTTTTCCGAAAACTAAGCTTTTGTGACCAACAGCAAGACCTGCATCACACCCTGCAAGAACCATCGACTTTGCAACTTGCGCAGAAGCTTCAACAGAAGAATATACTTTTTTAGCCATAAACTGAGTCTTGCTCATAGTGAAAACTGGCGTAATTTCAGCAATTCTTTTTGCAAAGCCAACCAAATGATCTGGTTTTGCAAAGCGAGTTCCTTTTGCAGTAACTTCTGCAAAAAATAACTCTAAACTCTTAATAAAATGCATCAAGGTGTACACGTTAAGCGATGCAACAGTTCCATGATCGGAGATCACCAGGTCCCATTTTTTATATTCTTTAAAAATCTCTAGCGCCAACTTCTGTTTAATCACACCATGTTTATTCACGACTTTAAAGATAAAATCTCTTATCTCTACGATTTGCTCTGAAACTTTAAATTCTGAATTACGTCTCATGTACCCAAGAGCACTATCAAAAAGCTCCAAGAACACGTTTGCCGCTTTTGCTCCCAACTCATCATTTGCTGATAAAATTAACGCATCTTCCAAAATTTGATCTCGCTTCATCCCTTTTTCAAGGTACACTGCCGCAAAAGCATCAAATTCTGTCCATGCGACATACAATTTTGATTCAGCACAAAGAACTGAACCGAAAACTAAAAAGAATAACCACGCACGCATATATGCTAAAAAAGTCATACTTAATCCCAACTAATACTAAAAAGGCACTCAAGGCTTTCTCCCTGAAACTATCCTCCTCAGATTAATGAAGACATGACTAAAAACAACTGACCCCTGTTTTCATATTGAAATGAGGCCTTTTGTGCTATTTTTGCAATTTTTTTATCAAAAAAGGGCCAATTTTCCAAAAAACAAGCCCTAACGCTCCGATTCCTACGAACATAAAAAGTGCTTTTTTTGTCTCTTTTGCAACCTCAGGATCTTCCCATTTTTTTTTCTGACACAAATTAAGTACAATGCCTTCCACTATTTTGCGACTTGCGCACACAGAACACCACAGGCTGTCGTGATCGAGCTCACACAAAGGTAATGAATCTTGTATATCATTGATAAACGGCTCTAATCGCTCTACGACAAATTCTTCTTTGCTCAATCGTTCAACCTCAACAACAAATAAGATCGCCGCCTTTAAAAAATTAATTTTATGCTGCCTGGTAAATATTTTTTGATCGCCATGATTTTCAAACAACTGTCCAAAAATACTCACCAATTTCATCATTTTGGTATTTACACCCAAGACAGGATCGTAAGTCATCGCCAAAAAATTAAGTATCAACAGCTGTTTGTAATAAGAAATCCAAAAATAGAGTGCTTTTTTTTCAAGACTTTTTTTTGATATAAAGCTTTTTTCTAAGGCCTGAATAACTGTTTCGACTTGGCGCCGAAGGGCTACACCACCCAAGGGAATTTCTCCTAAAAAAAATTCGCTTTTAATTTTTTTTGAATAAAAACAAAATTGTCTACGCTCATCCTCCAAGAGCAATCGCGCAGTAGCCAATAAATCATCACAGGTAAGATCATTATTTTTGGACCAGATTACCGATGGCTGAGATGAATAAAAAACCAACAAAAACAACAATACAAGAAATGATCGGAATGTTTCGTTGATCGTTTTTAACATTTTTCTTATACTCGCAACGAACATACTTGCCCACTCCACTCTTTTTTTTATGAAACTTGCACACATCGTTTTTTTTTGTATCATCGGTCTTCCAATCATAACTCTTGGTTCATGGTGGCTTTACAATAAACACAACAAAAAAGATTCTATTTTGTTGTTCAAAACAACTCAACCAGAAAAACGAACTATCACAAGGATTATTGACGCTTCTGGATTAATAAAACTCAAAGATACCGCTCGATTAGGAAGCTTGGTTTCAGGAACAGTTGATGAAATCATGGTCGAAGAAAATACTTGCGTCAAAGCAGGCCAACCTCTTGCCACGATTAACCTTAAAGACAAAGATTTTTCATATAAAGTTGCTCTTGAGCGCGCAAAGCAAAGTCTTGCATCATATGAATACCAAAAATCACACACCGCTCGTATGAAAAAATTATTCGAAACACAGGGAATATCTTCAGATGCTATGGAATCAGAACTTGCAAAATTGCAAGATCTGGAGGCCACATTAAGTGTTCAAAATATGATTGTTGAACAAGAAAAAGCATTATATGAACAGCGCATTTTAAAATCTCCTATTGATGGGGTTGTTGTTGCAATAAATGTTACTAAGGGCGAACCAATTACAACTGACTTGCAAGCAACCGTTTTATTTGAAGTAGCACCAAGCATATCCAATATGCGAGCATATTTAGATATTGATGAAAGCGATATAACGCTGGCAAAACCAGGTCAAAAAATTGAAATTTCTGTTGATAGTCAGCCAAGCAGAATTTTTAATGGAAAAATGCAATCGGTCAGTTACTCGCCCAAGGGCAAATCTGCCAATATCAAATACGAAGGCATTGTAGACATTCTTGATGGACAAGAATTATTGCGTCCTGGCATGACCGCACACGCATCTGTTGTTGTTGCACGAGAGGAAGACACACTTGGAGTTCTTTCACAAGCATTTTTTGTAAACAAGAAAGCTCTTGAAGAAGTATCAAAAAAACTTAACTATTCCTTCAAGCCAATACCAACAAAAAAAACCACTGCTGACTCGAACGTAGATGAAAAACAAACTAAAAATCTGTGGTTATTTGAGAACAATTCTTTTGTCGAAAAAGAAGTTGAAATCGGTATCACCGATGACACGTACTATGCAGTTCATTCGGGACTTTCTGAAAAAGATAAAGTGATTATTGATGTTGATGAAGTAAATGCTCTGGATGAATTTTACAAACAAATATCTCAAAGGTAACTTCATGAATCTTTTAATGCTTTTTTCTACCGCATGGCGCGCCTTGCAATACCATAAAATAAGAACCCTTTTAACCATGCTTGGGATTATTATTGGAATTGCAGCGCTCATAACAACCATGGCGATCGGTCACGGTGCACAAAAAAAAATAGAAGCGGAAATTGCTGCAATGGGAAGCAATGCAATCGTTTTGCACGCAGGCTCTCCAATAAAAAATAAAAACGTTTCAAAAAATACTCAAATCACCTCCATGAAACTGCGCGACATGACCGCACTCAAAAAACAAATTCCGCTCATCAAATATATTTCTCCAATCGTTGATTCACGCAAAACAACAATCTCGCATCAAACAACGCACATCGAAGTAAGCTTGCGCGGAGGGAATGAACACTATTTTCATATCGCAAATCGAAAGCTTAAACGCGGACGCAACATGACCGCAGAAGACTACACCCTTGCTCGTAGAGTTTTAATTCTTGGTAGCGAAGCTGCAGATCTTCTTTTTAAGAACACAGATCCGATCGGAAAAGGTATTTTAATCGGAAAAAAAATGTTCTTAGTTATTGGCGTTTTTGAAAAAATAGAAGACCATGACCCAATAGCAACACCAAATTTGACTTGTCTTATTCCCTACACCACTGCCCAAAAAAAGATTTATAAAGAATCGGTAGAGTTTCCGCACTATTTTTTCATTAGTTGCATCAATCAAGAAACAATTCAAACGGTTGTCAGACAAGTTACAAATATCATGCGCGTCAGACATCATTTAAAACCAACTGATGCAAATGATTTTACCGTTTTTGACCAACAATCGTACGGCAAAGCAAAAGCGCGCTCATCAGATATTTTAAGTATTTTATTGTTAATTATCGCCTCAATCTCCCTTCTTGTTGGCGGTATTGGCGTTATGAATATCATGCTGGTTTCGGTTTCTGAACGAACAAAAGAAATTGGCGTTCGCATGGCTCTTGGCGCCACCACAACGATGATTTTAACTCAATTTATTATCGAATCGATTGTGATCTGTAGCATTGGGGGACTAATTGGCGTTTGTGTAGGAACTATCACTCCCTTACTTATTGGAACGTTTGCAAAATGGCCTATTGCAATAACACCTATTTCTGTGATTATTGCCAGCCTGGTGACGATGCTGGTTGGTATTTTTTTTGGTATTTATCCGGCCCACCGAGCATCCCAACTACGACCAGTAGAAGCGCTTCAAGAACAATAAACACTCGTATTAACTGAGCTCTTCTTCGCTTTCCAAGCCATCACCATACAGTAAATTAGATACAAATTCACTTTCTTCTGGCAGCGCAGCAGCAACAATTAAATCTCCATCATATTTTATTTTTTGACGCGTTCTCCAGCACATTTCGCTCGGCCCAAACATATGCAAAAAAGCTAAATTTAATACGCCAATCTGACGAACTTTAAAATCAAAAAATGCTTTTTCGGCCGTTTGAACAATTCGACGAGCATGAGATGATTGAACAAAAAAACAAACCATCAGTCCCATACCCAATAAGAAACGCTTCATTTCATGACCCCCTACAATCAATTGGCGTTCTTTTTATTCTTGATAATCAAAAACCCCTAAAACAACATTTTAGGGGTTAACAAAAAATATATAGTCAAAAAAACAGCCCACTCTTGAGCAGTAGATTATTCAAGCGAGAGAAGTTTTAACGTTTCTTCAATCTCTTCTTTGGCATCAAGATCTCCACAGGCTGTGGCCTTTTTAAACCAAAACAAAGCTTCATTTAGATTTTTATCAACAATTGATCCTGTCTGGTATATTTTTGCAAGACAGTACATAGAAACAACATACCCCTGATTTGCAGCTTTTTTATACCATTCAATTGCAAGATGTATATCCTTATCACACCCAAGCCCAACCTCGTACGCACGACCTAATCCATGTTGCGCTTTAAAATCACCTTGTGCTGCTGCTTTTTTTCGCCATTCAAATGCTTTTTTGTACGCAGGCCTATCTCCCGAACTATAAAAAGTAACTAAATAACGTTGCGCGTTTATGTTACCAGCTTTCGCTGATTTTTTTATTAAATCTATTCCGTATTTTCTTTTTTTCTCAAGACCATATTGCCCCTCACAACTTATTATCCCAAGCAAATAGCAAGCTTCAGGATTTTCTTGTGCTGCTGCCAGTTCAAACCAATAAACAGCAAACTCTTCGTTTGGCAAAACGCCTTCGCAGCCATGTAATGCGAACTTTCCCATATAACATTGTGCTACCGCAGATCCCGCTGCGGCCGCTCGAGAAAACCAACACAACGCTTCTATCACATCCGCCTTGCAACCAATACCCCACACCAATCGCTTTGCATATTCTTCTTGTGATTGAACATCTCCAAGCTCTGCTGCCCGTCTAAAAAAGAATGTCGCCTTAACTTCATCATGTTCAACCGAAAAACCTTTTCCATAGGCATATCCAAGATTTTTTAAGGCGATAATACTACCGTTTTGGGCTGCTTGTTCATACCAATAAGCTGCTGCTTTTTCATCTTTTGTCACGCCAATTCCGGTTAAATAAGATGTTGCAACGTTTTCTTGCGCAATACGAAGACCTTTTTCTGCAGCTTGCAACGTCCATGAAAACGCTTCTTTTGCATCTCTTTGCACGCCCAATCCTCGTTCCAACATTCGGGCAACCTGCAATTGTGCCAACAAATGCCCTTCTTGCGCAGCTTTCATAAAATATTCATATGCTTGCTCTAAGGATTTATCACATCCTGATCCAGTAAAAAATTGCATCCCCAAAGAATACAGTAGATCAACATCTTTAACTTCAACTTCTTCAGATAAAACTTCCTCAGAATCATTTTCGACAAAAGACGCATCTTCCCTGTCTTGAACATGGTCATAATTATTTTCAGCACCTAAAAAAGCAGTAAAATGTATAAAATTAAAAAAACAAACGAAAAAAAAAGATCTAAAAACCATATATTTTTATAGCTATTTATAAACGTACAAAGCAGCTCGTATCATACTCGTGCTTCAGAATTGATATCAACACTCATCATCAAACTCAAAAAACTAACCTTTTACAAAAAAGGTATAAAAATTATCATCGATGTGTTTTATATATATTTCTTACAAAATCATGATACTCAAACCATGCATCCCACGTTGTTTCTGCAAATCGGCGCATCAAATCAACATATTCTTCTTGAGTCAATTTAGCGTAATTAATAGAATCCCAAACATCAGTTGCTCGCAACTCAATCAACCCTTTTGTTCGCTTGGGCTCTAAGAAAATAATTCTTTTTTCTAAAATCTTTTGCCTAACATCATCAAACTCTTTTTCTACTTTTTCAGTCGAAAAACCCTTTTCAACAGTCAGAAACAACCGCAATAAATGCAACGGAATATCTTGAACTGAACTTGCTCGCGCATCACGATCAATTCCCAGCGCAATTTGTACTTCCAAACAAGACAAATGTTGAACTGCATACGCACTAATAATAAGTTTTTTTAACGGTAAAAAACTAAAGCGTACATCATTATATGATATTATTTTTAAAAACACTTCATAACACTCTGGAGACGCAACTCCCATAGAATCCCACGTGTTATTTTTAACATCTTTAGTAAAAGAAGACTGACAGCCTGGGCACGTCCGATGATTTGTTACTGGACCAAAAACGCCATGCGACACTCAAAAATCTCCATATACTCTTGATATAACTATCAAATACAATTTTTAAAGCTCACAAAAATAAGTCTGTTGCCATTTTTGCGAACGAGAAGCTTCCAAATTATCTAGTTCAACCCATGGAGCATAAACCCGAAAAGCACATTTACGACCAATCCGATTAACTGAAATAATTCCAAATTTAACAAGATCTTTTTTAGAAATCAAAAAATACCCATGTCGAAATAAACTATATGAACCTGAACGACTCTTCTTCAACTCAGTGATCTTCTTTATAAATCATGACCAAGCAATAAATAGCAATACTATTTCCCTGACTTGCAGACTTGGTATACCACTCAACAGCATTTTGCATACTTTTTTTGCATCCAAAACCAAGTTAATAATATCTCCCAAGACTATGCTGTACTCTTGCATAACCTGGTTGGCAGCTTACAAAAAATAAATAAATGCCTTTTCCAATTGACTTCTCTTACCCATCTCCCTGCAAATACATAATACCAACTTGATATAACTCTAAAGAATCACATATATCTGGCTGAGCTATTTCACACAACTCAAATGAAATATCTTCAAACACATCACCGTTATCTTGAGATTTTAAAATAGTAAGAAAATCTTACCTAAAAAATTAATTTGAAGAATAAATAAAATTCACAGCCAAAAAATAAAAATTTTTAAATAAAAACGACTTAATAAACATATTCAGCCCCCCCCCAAAAAAATTTCGTCGCTCAGGGTATAAACAATACGCAATTAAAGAAAAGACAATTAAAAACAATCTATTTAAAGTGCAATAAGGCAAAACAAATACTAAATATTCAAAACTGGATAACTTAACTCAAAAAAATAGTTAATCTGCCACAACTGCGAACAACGCGCTTGACTATTACCAACCAAAACCCATGGCGCATACAATCTAAACCCTCTTTTTCCACCTTTTTTAGAAATAGAAATAATCTCTTTTTCTGCTAAAACACTCTTTGGAATCAAAAAATATCCATGTCGAGACGAACTATCATCTCGTACATAGACCATAAAAAAATCAACCTCATCATCAATATCAAAGGGAATCGACTCTAATTGTTCATCACGCTTCCAAAAAACAACAAAATGCCCATCTTTTGCAGGTGTTCGTTTACCAACTCGAAATTCAATTCGGTTTTTATCATTTAAAATAAATAAACATGAATTATACAAACGATTATCTTCAGAAAAAGAAAACTTTGAAATATGAAAATTACATACAAAAATTAAAAACAACTCAACATCAAAATGTTTTTGCTTTATCATTTAATGCTCCACAAAAACACACTGCAATCTACTAAACCACAAAAAGAAAACCGTTTGTAGTATAAAACAAAAAGTTCGCTAACAAGAATTTCACAAAAAAAGCTAACTGCACTTTGAAATAAGTTTTGCTGCCCTGGTAAAAGGCGCCACAGTATTAACGCGCACCCACTTTGACAATAGCCACCACACTCCGGATGGCAATTGCTGCCATGACCAAACGCCAACGGTATCAAGTGTTCCTTCTTGATGCGCCTGCTCAACAATTTCCAGCACACGAATAATACATGCGCTCAAATTCAGCATCTTGTTGTTTACCACCATCAAACCAGTATTTTTCATAAAAATAGATTGCCATTTCCGTGTAACGCCACGAGGAAAATCCATCACCAGGCATGGACATGCGCTCACCACGCTTACCACATTCATACCACTTAATAAGTCTACGCACCCATCCCATTTGATATGCAATGAGCTCTGCAGGACTTACATAACGACCAGTAAACAAAACACACCTACTATTACGCAGCTCAGAGGAACATCGTTAAACCTGATTGGTAAGTGTTGAATAAGCCATAAAAACATTCTTTGCAAGCGGTGAATGAAGAGAAACAGACAACACAAAAAACCCCCACTGTTTTGAAACAATCTCAAGAAAAAAAAATCTCTAACGTCTCGCTACAGTTTTCTACCGAGACCATAAAACTCGAAAGTCTCTCTATAAAAAAACGTCCAGAGTGTAAAAACTCTGGACGTCATAATTAATGTTGGCAATACTTATTTTCCCGTACCGTCACCAGTAAAGTATCTTCAGCGTATTGTATTTCACTTCTGTATTCGAAATGGGAACAGGTGTTTCCACAATACTATAGTCACCAACAAATTTTTCAAACTAATTGAAATCTTTGAAATATTTGAGAAAAATTAAATAAACTTATAATAAATTAATGGATAAAACGCTCGATCTATTAGTACTGGTACGCTGAATGACTCACATCACGTACACGCCCAGCCTATCAACCTGGTAGTCTTCCAGGAATCTTACCCGAATAAATCGGAGGGGTATCTTATCTTGAGGTTGGCTTCCCACTTAGATGCTTTCAGCGGTTATCCACTCCAAACCTAGCTACTCGGCGTTGCCCATGGAAGGACAACCGAAACACTAGAGGTTTGTTCATTCCGGTCCTCTCGTACTAGGAACAACTCCTCTCAAATACCCTGCGCCCACAGAGGATAAGGACCGAACTGTCTTACGACGTTCTGAACCCAGTTCGCGTACCACTTTAACTGGCGAACAGCCAGACCCTTGGGACCTTCTCCGGCCCCAGGATGTGATGAACCGACATCGAGGTGCCAAACTTTCTCGTCGATATGGACTCTCAGAGAAAATAAGCCTGTTATCCCCGGCGTACCTTTTATCCGTTTAGCAATGGCTCTTCCATTCGAAACCACTGGATCACTAAATCCTGCTTTCGCACCTGCTCGACTCGTTTGTCTCGCAGTCAAATTGTTTTCTACTTTTGCGCTCACACTGGCGATTTCTATTCGCCATGAAACAATCTTTGAACGCCTCCGTTACATTTTAGGAGGCGACCACCCCAGTCAAACTACCCAGCAGACACTGTCTCCTTCCCGGATTCACGGGAAAAGGGTTAGATATTCAAATGTATCAGGGCGGTATTTCAACAACGACTCCACTTAAGCTAGCGCCTAAATCTCAACGTCTCCCGCCTATCCTACACAAACAAATCCAAACATCAATGTCAACGTATAGTAAAGGTGCACAGGGTCTTTCCGTCCTTCTGCGGGTAAACAGCATTTTCACTGTTACTACAAATTCACTGAGTCTCTCTCCAAGACAGCTCCCAACTCGTTACGCCATTCATGCGGGTCAGAACTTACCTGACAAGGGATTTCGCTACCTTAGGACCGTTATAGTTACGGCCGCCGTTTACTGGGGCTTCGATTCAATGCTTCAGGCTTTCACCTTGACATCTCCTGTTAACCTTCCAGCACTGGGCAGGCGTCAGACCATATACTTCATCTTACGATTTTGCATGGCCCTGTGTTTTTGTTAAACAGTCGATTGGGACTCTTATCTGCGACCAGAACCTGCTTCATTGCTGTCGCAACTAACAAGCCTGGCACCTCTTATCCCGAAGTTACGAGGTCAATTTGCCGAGTTCCTTAGAGAGAGTTATCTCAACGCCTGAGCATACTCAGCTCGCTCACCTGTGTCGGATTACGGTACGATCACTCTTCTACTCGCTAGAGGTTTTTCTAGTCAGCATGACTCGAGCTCAATACGCTTCTTATATAAATTAGCGCACCTATAATGTCTCAGAATCTATGAGCGGCGGATTTACCTACACGCTCTTCCTCGAACACTTCGCAAGACAATCCAAAAATCTTGTGAACTCTGCCTTCTGCGCCACCCCATCACTCAAACGCAGTCCAGTGGTACAGGAATATTTAACCTGTTTTCCATCACCTACGCCTCTCGGCCTCGGCTTAGGCATCGACTAACCCTGGGCGGATGAACCTTTCCCATGGAAACCTTGAGCTTACGGCGAACAGGAATTTCACCCGTTTTTTCGTTACTTATACCAACATTCTCACTTCTTAGAACCACATTCGTCTTTCCAGTCGAACTTGTATCTTTCTAAGAACGCTCTTCTACCGCTCTATGTCAAAACATAAAACCCGCAGCTTCGGTGGCACGCTTGAGCCCCGTTTATACTTCAGCGCAGAAACACTTGACCAGTGAGCTATTACGCTTTCTTTAAAGGATGGCTGCTTCTAAGCCAACCTCCTGGCTGTCTAAGTATTTCCACCTCTTTTCCCACTAAGCGTGCACTTGAGGACCTTAGCTGGCGGTCTGGGCTTTTTCCCTCTCGACCATACGGCTTATCCCACATAGTCCGAGTCCCGTATTCCACCCCGCGGTATTCAGAGTTAGTAAAGGGTTGGTAGACTTTCGCCCCCTAGCCTAAACTGTGCTTTACCCCCGCGGGTAAGCATACGAGCCTATACTTAAATATATTTCGAAGAGAACCAGCTATCTCCCAGCTTGATTAGCCTTTCACTCCTAACCACAAGTCATCCGAGAATTTTTCAACACTCACCGGTTCGGACCTCCATTGCTATTTACAGCAACTTCATCCTGCTCATGGCTAGCTCGCTAGGTTTCGGGTCTACTCCACACTACTAACGCCCTATTCAGACTCGCTTTCGCTACGGCTCCGTTCTTTCAAAACTTAACCTCGCAATGTAGAAGTAACTCGTTGGCTCATTATGCAAAAGGTACATGGTCGTGCATACGTATATCGCACTTCCACCGATTGTAGACGTATAGTTTCAGGGTCTATTTCACTCCCCTCCCGGGGTTCTTTTCACCTTTCCCTCACGGTACTTGTTCGCTATCGGTCATTAAGTAGTATTTAGCATTACCCAATGGTCTGGGCAGATTCCCACAGAATTTCACGTGCTCCATGGTACTTGGGTACTCACTCAAACTAACTAACCTTAGTTTTAAAATACGGGACTGTCACCCTCTGTGGTTGACCATTCAATGTCATTCTTATAACTAAGGATTGCTGTCTCGAAAACTGCATTTCCGACAAATAAGCCCCACTTCCCGATTGCCACAACGCATGCAGGCTATCACATGACAATCGTTTTTTGCTTCTTCCGTTTCGCTCACCACTACTCAGGAAATCACTTTGTTTTCTTTTCCTGATCCTACTTAGATGTTTCAGTTCAGATCGTTTGCCTTCTAATCCTATATATTCAAATTAGAATACTGACTTTATAAATCAAATCAGCGGGTTCCCCCATTCAGAAACCCCCGGATCATCGCTTAATTGGCAGCTCCCCGAGGCTTATCGTAGCCTTCAACGTCTTTCATCGCCTCTTAATGCCAAGGCATCCCCTATACGCCCTTTTCAATTATCCAAATTTGTAGTATTACCCCTAATTAAAGAAGTAATGAAAATTTTTCTGCTTACTTAGCACTTTTCTCAAATATTTCAAAGATCACAAACCATTATATTTTACTGGTGGGCCCGAGTTGACTCGAACAACCGACCTCCCCGTTATCAGCGGGGTGCTCTAACCAGCTGAGCTACGGGCCCTTATCAAAACAAAGCCTTAAACTACCAAAACCTTGGTAGGCCTAGGTTGACTCGAACAACCGACCTCCCCGTTATAAGCGAGGCGCTCTCACCTGCTGAGCTATAGGCCCAGCAACAGGCATTGTTAACTCGAACGAATTAACAAAATTTTAACGTCTGAACATGGACTCTTTACACATCTTTTACGATTTTTACATCGCAGACAAGTTTAACTTGTCTATTTTACTCCCTCGAAAGGAGGTGATCCAGCCGCAGGTTCTCCTACAGCTACCTTGTTACGACTTAACCCCAGTCACTCCCCGCACCTTCGGCGCTCGTCTCCTTACGGTTGACAAAAACGACTTCGGGCGCAAACAGCTCCCATGGTTTGACGGGCGGTGTGTACAAGGTCCGTGAACGTATTCACCGCATCGTTCTGATATGCGATTACTAGCGATTTCAACTTCATGCAGTCGAGTTGCAGACTGCAATCCGAACTTAGACGAGTTTTGCTGGGATTTGCTCCACCTCGCGGTTTCGCGCCCCTTTGTTTCTCGCCATTGTAACACGTGTGTAGCCCCAGACATAAGGGCCATGAGGACTTGACGTCATCCCCACCTTCCTCCTTGTTTCCAAGGCAGTCCCGCTAAAGTGCCCAACTAAATGTAGCAACTAGCGGCAAGGGTTGCGCTCGTTAAAGGACTTAACCCAACATCTCACGACACGAGCTGACGACAGCCATGCAGCACCTGTTAATGTGCTTGAGTTACCCCAAGAAACGCTATCTCTAGCGCGGTCACAAAAATGTCAAGCCTGGGTAAGGTTACTCGCGTAGTGTCGAATTAAACCACATGTTCCACCGCTTGTGCGGACCCCCGTCAATTTCTTTGAGTTTTAATCTTGCGATCGTAATACTCAGGCGGATCACTTAACGCGTTAGCTTCGACACAGATCTTCCAAAGAAAACCCACATCTAGTGATCATCGTTTACGGCGTGGACTACCAGGGTATCTAATCCTGTTTGCTCCCCACGCTTTCGCGCTCCAGCGTCAGTTACGAACCAAGGGGCTGCCTTCGCCATCGGTATTCCTCTAGAGATCTACGCATTTTACCGCTACTCCTAGAATTCCACCCCTCTCTCTCGCACTCAAGCAACACAGTATTGTCTGCATATCGATGGTTAAGCCACCGGATTTAACAAACAACTTATGAAGCCGCCTACACGCTCTTTACGCCCAATCATTCCGAATAACGCTCGCACCCTTCGTATTACCGCGGCTGCTGGCACGAAGTTAGCCGGTGCTTTCTCTAGCGGTACCGTCATCCCCGCGGGGTATTAACCCACGGTCTTTCTTTCCGCTTAACAGAAGTTTACAATCCAAAGACCTTCATCCTCCACGCGGCGTCGCTGCGTCAGGCTTTCGCCCATTGCGCAATATTCCCCACTGCTGCCTCCCGTAGGAGTCTGGGCCGTATCTCAGTCCCAGTGTGGCCGATCACCCTCTCAGGCCGGCTACCCATCATCGCCTTGGTCAGCCATTACCTAACCAACTAGCTAATAGGACGCAAGCTCATCTAACAGCGACAGCATGAGGCCGCCTTTACTCTTTCGAGACCATGCGGTATTAACTTCAATTTCTCGAAGGTATTCCCCACTGTTAGGTAGATTCTTACGCGTTCCTCACCCGTTTGCTACTGTACTTACCCCAAAAGGCTTTCTCGTTCAACTTGCATGTGTTAGGCGCGCCGCCAGCGTTCATTCTGAGCCAGAATCAAACTCTCCATATCAAAAACTTAGAGGTCCATGTTCAGACGAATTTTCATTCAATCTATGGTTTCAATAATCTCAAAGATCAAAAATCTTTTTTTCTCTCGACTCAATCGCGCTTTCGCTTCGTTCGATCGATAACAAAACTATACATCATTTTTTTCATTTTGCAAGTTTTATTTTTTATTTTTTTATCATCAATTCAAGGCAAAAAAAATTACCGCATGAATTAACAAACCCAAAAACAATTCGTGTTTTTAAATTACGTGATATTTTTTAATATTGCAAATTTTTTTTACACAAACTTACTCAGAAAAACAAGCTACTGGTCGTCGTTTTTCAACTTCGTTTCGCATCAGCCATCAACAAAAACAATTATAGGGATTTTAATTTGAGTTGCAAGCTTTTTTTTACTTTTTTTTCAAAAAACTTTTTTTTGCGCAAATAAACCCTAGACCCAGGGCAAAAAATACGATTAAGCTGCATAGTCTTAACCAAACAAAAGGGGCGCACCCTAAAAGCACGCCCCTTTTGACACTATATATATAAAGGAATATTTCTAAATATAGGAAATCGCTCCATAAATATCAAAGACCGCTCCAGCCAACACCTCAACTCTCAAGCTTCCAGAATCACTCAAGCAAATAGCATTTGCATCAACAGTACCCTCTGACGTAAACACAACCTTGTCATCAATAACAAGCACACCGGTTTGAAGTCTTGGCGAAGTTGATGTTCCATAGAACGTACATCCATTCAAATACAAGCGAGAAGTTTGACTTGCCATTGTAAGTTGATTTTTCGAAGCAGAACCACCACGAGCCCCAAGCCCTGAGGAGTCATAGCTAAAGGTAACGTTTCTATCAACATACAAAGTCGACGCCGACTGAATAGCCAATGTTCCATTTGAAGAGAAAGCAAACGTATATCCCTTACCCTTAATATTAACATCATTATAAATATTAATATTACCAGCAGAGAGAGTATAATTTCCCGCCAAGTTAAGATCCGTATTTCTAAGATTAATAACACCAGTATAGTCAACACATCGAATCAAATTACGCGATGCAATGTAAGCCTCGGCAACACTATAAGTTGTTTTCGCACTCAAAGCTCCACTAGTCCCAACGTTAACAGCCCCAGTCAAACCCTCAACAACAACATCATCCAGCCACAAGTTAACCGGCGAACCAGCACCCTCTCCAGCTCCAACAGAAATACCAACAAAGTTAGAACTCAAGCTACCCAAGTTAAGCACATGACCACAACCCCGAATTGTTGATGCTGTAGATTGACCAGTAAACGACCATGTCATACTCAAGTCTTCTTTCGCACTCAACTCAATAGTAACACCATTACCAAAGACCAATGAAGCACCAGAACCGAGAGAACAGCACGCCGAGCTAAAGTCTTTAAGCACAACGTTTTCCAAGGTCACGGTCTTATTGGCAGCAACCACAAGGGCTCCACTCTGACCCGTTCCACGAGCAAACTGAATAGAACGCCCACCACCATTCCAGGTAATATTACTTGCACTAGTTCCGCGGAAATTAAGAACCCTGTTAAGCCCACTAACACTTTCATCTCTAATCTGTTGATAAAATGCAGCATCAACAAAGATAGCACGCAGAGCTTCTTGACTCTCAACAACCCCACCATTAACAGAAATAACACTCACGCCATCAGGCTGAATAATATTAGACGCATCAGGCGAAGATAATGTGCTGTACTCAAGAACCGTATTATCAATTCTAAACACACCACCAGTATTTGCTCTTGCACTAAAGGTATACGAACCTGTTTCTACCGCGCAAGGCGCTCCGTAGAAATAGAACGTTCCCTGAGTAAGCGTATAGTTAGCACCTAAAATAAATGTACAACCATTAAAGGAAACCGTTGAATACGAATCTTCCATTAAGAAGAAGCCTAATCCATTTGTAGAACCACCAAGAGGACCGGATATTGTTCCAAGTCCTTTAATGACACAATTATTAATTTCAAGAGTATGTCCCGCACGAACAACAATCGTTCCACAGGTAGACATATCAAGAACCATACCATGACCATCAATAACCGAACGACTTCTTGTTTGCGCTGTTCCAAAACCTGCCGAACCAAACCACCAGGAACCACTCAACTTAAATGGAGCGGCAAGCTCAAGAGCACCGGCGTTAATCATAGACAATGTACCAGTCCAGGTAAGATCTCGACCAGGAAGAACCAAGCTTCTTAGTCCAAAATCAATATTTCCGCGACCAGAAAACTCAACATTCTCCGCAAGCGCCAAATGATCCCCAAGCACAATTGTTCCACCATTCATGGTCACACTCGCATTAAGCTTACCCTGAAGAGCCAAAGTAACCGAGGTACTTGAATCAGCCAAGACGATCGCAGAGCTAAATAAAGGAGCGCCCTCGATAGAATTTCCAGTGCCAGAAACCGTCACCGCCGGCAAAAAAGTTCCAGGAAGAGCACATAGCCTGTGAGAACCTGTTAATTTAATAGTATCTGTGGATGATCCATTATAAACACCAGTAAACAAAGCACGCGCAGTTCCTTGCTCCAACATTCCACTAGAAAAAGTAATCGCATCAGCAACGTCACCCTGAATTCTTGTTGAGGCCGCATTTGAAAGCTCAAGAGTTCCATTAAATCCAGTTATTGCAGTATCAACAAAAAAGCGGCTGGTCGTATCTGCCAAACGCAATCTGGATTCTCGACTGGAAAAAACAAACGGCGCATAGACCTTTTCAGCCCCAACAGCCAACAAAACAGCTGTTAAAAAAAATCTTACAAGAAGCCCAAGCCCCTTACGCTGACTACTCATACTCTCCCCCTTCTCCTTAAGGATCTGTACCTATCAAAATCAAAAAGCAAACGTTAACTTAAATCGCTTCAAACAAAAACCGAGCACCTCTCAAAATAAGATAACGCCAACAAGACGAGCTGAATGAGAGAATATGAGTCGGCGAAATAAAAAATCAACAAAAGCGAAGACTGCCAAACACCCAAACTGGCAAATAAAATAAAAACTCGCGGATTTAACTAAAATTGACCCAATAAATAAACCGCTATAAACTCTGACTAATCTTAAATGCCCAGGTGGCGGAATTGGCAGACGCGCTAGGTTCAGGTCCTAGTCTTGTTACAGAGGTAGGGGTTCGAGTCCCCTCTTGGGCACCAAAAAACCTTCTCACAACAATTTCTTAAGACTTCTACTAATTATTAAAAAACCACCACACAACAAAGCGAGACTCGTGCACCTTGCCACCAAACAACCCGTACGCTAAGATAAAAAATAATTATCTATCAAACCAATACTCATATTTTTTATAAAAAAACGAAAAGACACCAATGGCAAAACGCGATTACTACGATATTCTTGGAGTATCAAAAACATCAACCCCCGAAGAAATAAAAAAAGCCTACAGAAAGCTCGCCCTTCAATATCACCCAGACAAAAACCCAAACAACAAAGAAGCTGAAGACAAATTTAAAGAAGCAGCAGAAGCATACGAAACACTTTCAGACCCTCAAAAGCGCCAACAATATGATCAATTTGGTCATTCTGGGGCAGATTTTACTGGCGGACATCATTATTCAAACGCAGACGAAGTCTTTGAACAGTTTGGAGACATCTTTGGTTCGTTCTTTGGCGGAGGCCACCAATCTCGATCCCGCGCAAAAAAAACTTCCCCAACAGCACAAAACGGAAGCGACCTTAGCCAAGACGTAAGCATCTCACTTCAAGAAGCATTTCTTGGAACAAAAAAAGTAGTCGGCGTGTATCGCTACCAAACATGTACCGATTGTAACGCAACGGGCGGAGCTGACGGCGCAAAAGCAACGACTTGTTCAAGCTGCAGAGGACATGGTCAAGTTATGCATCAACAAGGATTCTTTTCTTTTGCAAAACCATGCACAACATGTAAAGGACAGGGAATTATCATTACAAATCCATGCAAAACCTGTTCAGGGCAATCACGCGTACAAAAACACGAAAAACTCACCGTTACCATTCCAGCTGGCATCTTTGATGGCGCACAACTCAGACTTGCAGAAAAAGGCGATGCCGGAGTCTTTGGCGGACGCTCTGGCGATTTGTACATCAGAACACATATTGCAGCTCACTCAACATTTACAAGACGCGAAAACGATTTAGTTACAAAACTCACACTGACATATCCACAACTTGTCTTGGGATGCCAAATCGAAATCGAATCAATTGACGGAACAAAAGAAACATTAAAAATTCCATCAGGCTGCCAAGTTGGCAAAGAGATTGTAATGCCTGGAAAGGGTTTTCCCGTTCTTGGTAAAAATGCACGCGGCAACCTTGTGATAATCACACAATGTCACATTCCAACAAAACTTACCGCTGAAGCAAAAAAAACATTACTCGAGTTTTCATCTCATATTGATACGCAAAACTCAAATTCAAATGACGGAATAACCGGATTTTTTAAAAAATTTTTAGGATAAAAAAATGAACCATTACAAAAAAATACTATTACTTACATTCTCACTAATCATAAATTCAATTCACTCCACAGAAACAAGCGCCCCACACAAAGACATACAATCAAAAATTCTCTCCGAGCAACTCTACTTAGCGCAGCTTCCCCAAGAAACCCTTAATAAAGTCAATATAAACAGCGAAGAACTTTCCTGCGACATGAACAACATAATTACCGAAATCTCAAGCTCAAATATCTCTAACAAAGAAAAACAATCTCTTCTAAATTTATTACTACTCAAATACCTATCAATCGCTTACTTTAAATACACTCAAGACAACAAATCCCTAACCCTTTCTAGAATTGCGGAAATAAAAGACTCCCTTGATGAATATAGCTTTTACAAAGACAAAAGCATCCACATATTCGAGTATCTAGCCGAAGGAACCTTTGCAGTCTGGCTCATGGCATCTTTTGTCTTAGCATTCACTCAACCATCAAAAACTTTATTGATCGGCGAAAGTATAGTTTTATTAGGACTTGTCGCCTACCTCTGGCACAAAGAATACACATCTCCAATAACAAGACCAAAAAAATACTGGGACGAAAAATTACTTCTAGAGCTTGCCGAAATCACAGACCATTATTTCTTAGGAATAATTAACAATTTAAAAGCATATCCCTCAGAAACAATAAAAAACCTTTGCTCAGAAGCAGAAAGCACCTACAAAGAATTAATGAATCACGGTTTTATGACTCAGCCAGATTTCATAACAGGAAAAAGGGAAATCCTTCAAAACGATCTAAAAACCTTTCACCAAATCCTTGTTGAATACAAAAAAAAGCTTCAAAATCGCATAATATCTTAAACAAATAGTTAAGGGCTCAAGTTATTGAGCCCTTAAACGAATACACAACGAATAAAAAAAATTATTTTTGAGCCGCTATAACCTTAGACAATAAGCCCTGTGCATCTTCGCATCCCACAGCAACTGCTTTTTCTAACCACCCTTGAGCTTTATTCAAATCAACCGGAACCCCAAATCCATTCGAGTAAACCAACCCCAAATTTGCCATCGCCAGACCCGAACCATTTTCTGCTGCAATCAAAAGAAACCTACGTGATTCGACATAATCTTGCGGAACACCAGTACCGTTAAAATACAAACAAGCCAAATTAAGAGCCGCATCATCATGCCGCGAATTAATAGACAACGTCTTTTTATAATACCCTGCAGCCTTTTCAAATTGTTCTAACTTTAAATAAATCTGTCCCAAATTATATGCGCACGCATCATCATTTTGCCGGCTTTTTTCCGCCAAAGACAGCCAATATAAAGCTTTATTATAATCAGGATGGACAGAGCCAAGACCATCCGTGCACATGACTCCCAAATCTAATTGTGCGCAAGATTCTCCCTGATTAGCAGATTTTTCACACCAATAAAAAGCCTTATCAAAGTCTTGCACAACACCCTGTCCACAACGATATGCATAAGACAACATATACTGAGCAAATGCATTACCACCCTCAGCAGCCTTTTCTGCCCAAGCAACAGATTTATTAAAATCTTTTTTTTGATAATATTCCAACGCAAGCTCAACTTGAGCATTAACATCACCGGCTTCTGCAGATTTTATCTTCAAGTCCTTAGAATAAAAAACAAACCCCAAAACCAAACTCAAAATAAGAATAAATGGCATAATTAAAAAGACAAAACCCAACCGATTTTGTTTTATTTCAGCCCAAGAAAGATCCTTCCTCCAATAACGAGTACTCCCAAAAGCAGAATCATGTTCACTTTCAAGAACCCAACCACTCCTTGCCCACGCCAACGCATCAAAAAACCATTTAAATTTCATAAAAAAAACTAAAAAATCTCAATCATCTAATATAAAGATAATTCAATAAAAAAAGGCTGTGAATTAAAAAACACAGCCTTTATAAATAAAAAATTTAAATTTAGCCAATCAAGCCAAAATACAAGCCAGTGATTAAGCCAAACGCTGGAACCAAGTTCGCCTTTACCCAATCAAGATATCCAAGTAAAAGCGCCTGCACTGAATCGATCGGCAATCCATTAGAAAAGCCAATTTGCGCATACAAAGAAACCCAATCAACGGTCAAAAAACCACGCATCTCAAAAAATTTTATACCACCAATCAAGACCAAAACACTGATCAGTAAAATCTTAAAAGTCTTACGCGCAAAAAAACCAACAAGAAAGCCAACAACAAGCAAAGAAATTGCTTGAGAAACATCTGCAACATTAGTACCAATTGATTTTAATGGCCCAGATAAGCCAATATCCGTCAAAAAACCACGCAACCAATCAACTGATTTTGTCCAAAAATTAAACATATAACCGAGAACCCCAGGGCAAAAAAACAAACTGCCGCCATCCGTATTGTTATCTTACCACAAACGATAGTCCAAGATCCATGATACCAAACAAAAGAGGCGTGCAAAAGGCTTTTTCTTAGCTTTTTACACGCCCAAACCAAATGATCAAAAGCGAATTTACGCTACAAGATCTTTAAGTTGTTTGCCTGGTTTAAACTTAGGAACTTTTTTAGCAGGGATTTTCATCTTTGCTCTTGTTGCTGGGTTAACACCAACACGTTCTTTACGTTTAATCACTTCAAAAGTACCAAATCCTGTAAGGACTACTGATTTACCTTTTTTAAGTGATGTTTCAACGATACCAACAAAAGCTTCTAATGCATTTTTGCAAGCAGCCTTTGTAAGATCTGTTTGTTTAGCCATAAGCTCAACAAGTTCTGCCTTGTTCATACAACATCCTCCGCAACTACATAAAACTGAAATATACTGCCACAACCGATTGCGGCACGTCTTACGCACCTGAGAATTGTTGATCCAGACGAATTTGTCAAGCAACCAAATAAACTCGCACTGTCAGAAAAGATTATAAAGAAATAAAAATGGAATTAAGCCCAAACATACATTGGTGCCGAGGACCGGACTCGAACCGGTACGAGTATTAACTCGAAGGATTTTAAGTCCTTTGCGTCTACCTATTCCGCCACCCCGGCAACCATATCTTGAAACTTTGGAGGCGGCACCCGGATTCGAACCGGGGATCACGGTTTTGCAGACCACTGCCTTGCCTCTTGGCTATGCCGCCCAAGAAGTATGGGTTTTATTCTACTCCGTATCACAACGCCTGACAAGAGCATTTAATCGCAGAATGCATTTTCCATTCTTATTTATTGAAAAAAAACTTTGTTTAATTAAAAATCTGCTAGAATTCAATCGCCAGCAACGCCTCCACCAAAGGAGTTTTTCATGTTTAAAGCGACTAACCTTCTTTTTATCCTTGCAGCAACAACTATTACCATTCTTGATGCACCAAAAACCCCTCCACCCACAACCTCAACCGAAGACTCCTCCGAAAGACCCGAACCCCCAATCCTAAAACCGCTTCCTGCAGATTACCATCCATCACCATCCCAAAGCAGCGTTTCAACCCACGGGGCAGGATCATCAGCAGAACCAACACCCCAAGAAGAAAGCCTAAGAAAACTACGAACTCATACCACAGAGTCAAAACTCGATGATGATGACACTGTAGACCGATATGATCGCCCTCCACTGCCACCACGCCCACCACTTCATCCCAAGCCCACTCGCGCTCGCCGCCATGGGATCTATCACCAAGAAACACCTCCTGAGTTTCTAGAGCTACAAGCCTCACAACAATCACTCGAAGAAACTCTTGAAAGATCAAGCACTCTTGATGAATTTTGCGATATTTATTATCCAGAAGCAGATGCATATTACGAAAGACACCGTGGCTGGCCAGACATTTTGATTGGAAAATACAGAAAAATAGAATATGAGATAACAGCCCTTAAAACAGCTCTTTCTGACGAAGCCGAAACAACTGATCCTGAAAGAACTACGACACGAATAAAAAATCTCATTAACTATAACAAACGAATACTGGTTTTTTTAGCACCATTTGAACGAGGAAAAGAACATGCAACAAATGCATTTCATGTACTAAGATCAAAAAAAAATCCTCGAATGCTTCTTGAATTTCAAAAACACAATCTTGCAAAAATTGAAGAACTCAAAAAAATTGTTGCCGATATTGATGAAAGCGAAAAAAGAGCTAGCGAAACATTTTGTGCAACATACAAACACCCTCTGAAACAAGAACTTGTTTTTTGGTGCAGCTGTGCTTTTTTCTTTGAACACGCATTTTTTGAAAACAGCCCAACAAAACAATCCTTCTCCTACAAAGAAGCTGGTATCAGAATTACAAACACAACTCACCACTACCTGTGGCATGAAAAACTATTAAAAACCTGCAGAGAAGCTTGCGCACATCACAATCATTTTCTTGAAAGCGCCGAGAAATTAAGCGCTGTATATAAAAAACATTTTGCGATGAATGAATTCTGGGAAGGTGCCTATCATGCCGCACAAATTCTTTTTGAATCCGAAGAATAACAATTTATTTGCCAAGACAAAACGAAGAAAAAACTTGGTCTAAAACCTTTTCAGCGACATTTCTTCCGGTCATGCGAGAGAAAATTTCTAACAATTCATGTAATTGCGCTGCTGCGAGCTCAAATTGCTGATGAGGATACAAATAATCTCCAACCACCGTTAGTGACTGCTGAACTGACAGCAAAATATTTTTGTGGCGCTCATTTAACAAAAATGGCGATTCTTCGATCATGCACAATTGCACCACGTCTTGAATCTGCTTCCAAAGCTCATTTACTCCTTGACCGGAAAGCGCACTCACAGAAACATGAACAACCGGAAAAAGAATATTTAATCGTGCAAGCACGTCATAATCTATCGCGCTATCTATTTTATTCTTAACCACTAATAATTTATTACAACTCTCACGACTCAATCGAGCGTACAATTCATCTTCTTCTGCTGAGATTTTACGAGTAACATCAACAACCAAAACAACAAGGTCTGCTCGAGCTATTTCACTCAAAGAACGCTCGATTCCAATTTGCTCAACAACATCAAACGACTCTCTGATTCCAGCAGTATCAACAAACGTCACCAAAGCTCCATCTTTAACAACAGTTGCATCAACAACATCGCGAGTTGTCCCTGCAACATTTGTCACAATTGAACGGTTTGCTCCAACCAACCGATTAAACAAAGTTGACTTCCCGGCATTTACTGAACCGACACAAACAACTCTAAAACCATTCTTCAAATGATTTTGTCTATCGCAATTTACAACCAACGTAGAAACAGAATCACAAACGGCATCATATTCTTTTTTTACCAGATGCGCATACCCCAAGTCTTCATGTTCTTCTTCAACAAATTCAAAACTCGCCTCAACAAACGCTAGCAAGCGAACAATCTGCTCTTCGATTTCCGATATTTTTTTTGATAACGAACCATCAACCTGCGCTAATGCACGATCTACAGCAACTTCATTTTGCGCAACAACAAGTTCGTGAATTGCTTCTGCTTGAACAAGATCAATTTTTTCATTTTCAACTGCTTGTCGAGTAAATTCACCTCGATCAGCAATGCGCGCCCCAGCAACAACTGCAGCATCTATAATTTTTTGAACGATAATCGGATTTCCGTGACAGGTTATTTCAACCGTATCAAAACCTGTAAACGTCTTTGGACCACGCATTATCAAAAATAAAACTTCATCGATTACCAACGTTGTCTGCGAATCAACAACTCTTCCGTATCTGACAACATGACTTTCAAAATCAAAAATTGTTTTTTTAGCAGGAAACCGAGAAATTTTTTTTACTACTTCAAATGCATCGTGGCCTGAGATACGGATCAACGCCGCAGCCGCAGCGCCTTTTGCCGTACAACAGGCCACGATAGATTTTTGCTTCAGATCAATCATGAAGCCGAATCAAATCTAAATGGATCTTGCCCTGGATGAGAAAGCGTAATTCTCAATCCTCTAAATCGACGTTTATGTTCTCGCTTCAAAAACTGCAACAAAACAAACGATAGCGAAGCATAGAGCGAACGGCTCAAATCGGTATCCATAACAAAATCTTTACTAAAATCAACGTGCAATGTTTTTGATGCAACAGTAACCTGAAATGTAACATCGTAGCCGATCGTATCAATAATCTCTTTCAGCCACGCACGAACACTCTCAACGTACGCTGCTTCCCAAACGTCTGCAACTACAGCATCATCACCAGAAATATTGCTTGATGAATCTACAAAATCAGAAACAACTTCTTCTGTCGAAAAGTTTTTTGGCGCAACAGGGCCTGCCGAATCATAAGAACCATTTTCAGATGCATAACTCAATAAACCACGAGGCTCATCTGACTTTCGCTCATTCTTTCTCGGAAAATCACTTTTTTCTCTGCGAGGCTGACGACGTTCACCACGAGATGCAGATTCTGTTTTTTCAGATTCAACACCAGCGAGCAAACCTTTATATTCACGAGGCTCTCTGGAGTCGCGAGAATCACGATCTCTAGGTTCACGAGCATCTTTTGAATGAACTGAGTTGCGCTGAGCTGGTCTACGATCATCTCGTTCTCTTTTAAATTCACCCGAATCACCTCGCGCCGATTCGCCACGAGTATTTTGCTTTTGATTTACAGCTGATCCTGCATGATGCTGAGAGGCTACGCTTGAACCTGAACCATTTTGTGGTTTATACGTAATCGAAACAACAGCAGGCTTTGAAGAAAAACCAAAAAAACCTTTTTTTCCAATATCATGAATTTTAATAGAAAATTCTTGGGGAGAACCAGCTGCTTCCCACGCTTGATAAATTGCACGCTCAATTGAATTCGCTTCTTGAAGCAATGACTTCATATAAAAACCTTCCAAGGACTATCAAATCCCTATTGAATAAACTACTGATGAGTAAACGACCTTTTGCAGGGACGATTCAAAAAAAACCACTCTCGTCCAGCTCGCATTCGGTACGCAACACATCGTAAACGCAATGCCCACTCTCTGTCAAAAAATCATCATCCAAGCCACTTATCTAAATGAAGCTCCATTTTAAGAAAAATATTTAAGAGAAATTTTAAATTAAAATGGAGCGGGAAACGGGATTCGAACCCGCGACCCCTGCCATGGCAAGGCAGTGCTCTACCGCTGAGCTATTCCCGCACGATAAATGGAAAGGACTTCCATAGACACATGTGAAATCCTACTTTACAACCTCGCTCATGTCAACAGCAAAAATCGTCTTTAAATCTCTTTTTTCTCAGATTTTGTTATTCAGAAAAAAACTGTGTCATTAAAGATTCCAAGGCCGCTTGATTTTTATACCCAAGAGACTTGCCAACAATCTTGCCCTCATCAAAAAAGAAAAAGGCTGGAATAGAAGAAACACCCAAAGCCCTGGCAACATCTTGCGATTCATCTATGTTTACTTTAAAAAAACTATGAGAAACGCCCCATTTTTTAGCTAAATCATCAAAAACTGGCGCAACCATACGACACGGGCCACACCAAGGCGCAAAAAAATCAACTATCACCGGCAATTTCGATTGCAAAACTTCTTTTTCAAATTCTTGAGACGTCAATACTCTAACCATGACAACAATCTCCTCTTTTTTTGCAAAATAATAGCACACAAAAAGATAAAATCATCCTCAACGTTTATTGTCTAGCTAAAAAATCATAAAATGTTCGTCGTTCCAAAGATCCAAAAAGTTGCGGCTGTTCTACAAAATGCCATGCGGTTTTATCTGCAGGTTCTCCCAGTCGAGACCACCGATTAAACCAACACCCATCATTTCCCGCTAAAATTTCATTAAAAAACCATGGGTACGTATCCCCGGTTATTTTTGAAAGCATAACCACACTGCTATGAATAATTTTTGAATTAAAGGCTTTTTCGACCACCGCACGACTCTTGTCAAAGGCAGATGCAAAAGTAAACAAATGGAATGGCTGACCATTAGACAGCTCTCGACACAATGAACTGGTAAACCAATTTACAGACAAAGAAGGCAAATAACACATAATTCCATCACTTAAGCCAACATCCTTAACTGCTTTTAAAATTAATTCCCCACACTCTTTTGTTCGTTTTTTTGCATATCCAACAAAATCTGGAAACAAGTGCGCATGCATAATTTTTTTTAAACATTCATGCCCAGAGGCATATTGTATCTTTTTCGATAAAGCATATGGACGCAAAAATTCATCATCACACAACATAAACGGACTAAACTCACTGGCGTTTTTTCGTCCATACAACTCAAGATCTATAACAATCCCCGAAAGAGCAATTTCCTTATCAAGCTTTTGCTTGCGATAAAACGCCATAAATGAATGTAGCGGCTCGCAAACTTCCTCTCTCCAAAAATTAAGTGAAACAGGGGAGGGCACATCGTAAAAAACATTCCCAAAAACATCTATCGCATATTGAGCAGGAAGATGATCGGCATACAAATTATTAGCAATCTCAAAACCAATAAAAATTTTAGGTATTTTCTTTCCAAGCTCGGCCGATCGTCGCTTGAGAGAAGTTATAAAGCGTTGAACTCTTGCTTCAACAACCTCTTTTTTTTCTGGGTTTTTTGCATGTTTTCCATAAATCATCTGGGGTGAAAGGCTTATCCACAATCGATTGATTCCCGATAACAACAAAGAATCAGTGATTTCCTGCTGCGACTGTCGCTTTATCTGCAAATCCAGATAGGTCAAATCTTCTGATTCTTCAAACGCCACAATCTCCATCCAGGCTGTTTTTACTTTACATTTTTTTTCACTTACAACTTTTTCATCAAACTTAAGTGTTGATTTGTTATTTTTCTCAATCCCTCGGGCTATTTTTTCTGCATCATGCTCGCCGCGTAAATCAACTAATAAATCAACATCTAACCAAAACGAAGAAAGCGCCAAATCAAATGTCTTCTGAATACTCCTTTCAAGCGGGTATTTCAAAAAAGACTCCTTCAAGTCCCCAGCAAATAGAACCTCACCTCGAACAAAACCAAATGATCGATCTTTTTTTTCATCAAACAACCAAACTCCTAGCGGCAAAATATTCTCAACAGCAGAAAGCCGTTGATTTCTCGCATCATTCATTATCGGCAAAGAAATTAATGAATAATTCTGCTTTTTAATCGAAAAAACACCGTTACTCGCTACAGAATTCCTCGTTGGGAGCCTCAACATTGTGTGGTACCACGATTCATCACTCAAAGCATTCCCCCTAAAAAAAGAGAGGAAATCCTGCGCCATTTTACCTAAAAAGCCCCCACCAGACTTCCACCCAGAAGAAAACTCTTCAAGCCCTGCACCCACAAACAAATCCGTAAAAAAAGCCGCCCAAAAAGATTCATCTTTATTTTGCGGCAAAGCCGGCAAGCAAAATATCGTAGCGCCTCCTGGGATTGAAGCGGCATAACAAATGGCATCCAAAAGCATATTTGCAACAACATGACTCTTTTTTGCCATAAAAAATTCATGGGGAAGAACAAAAACCGTAAGCGAATAATTCCCCGCCATAAAAGCCTTTGGTCCATTTTCTTTGCCGCCAAAAAGCGAGTAATGAGAAATACTCCAACCCAATTTTTCTAAAAACTCACTAGATCGCTTTACCGATGAAATATCATCCAGGGTGGCATCAAAAATAGCTGCAGACTTAGCACTAGCCGCAAAACAAGTGCTCATAAAAGCACCCAGGACAAAAAGCCTTATTGAAAAAAATCGCGTTATCGCAAACATATCAAACCCCCAAATAATCCCTATTTTTTGAAAAATACCATTAAAAAACTTTAAAAAGCATTAAAAATGACCTCTTTTCAAAACCAAAGACCAAATCCAACCCAAGGTTACTATTGCAGCTTTTTTTATGACCAGTATACTGAAGTCGTTAGTTATCCACTTGTCGCCGATTTAATTCGGCCCGTAAATCTTAAGACCAAAGATACTTGTTATGAAAGCATCAAATCTTACAAAAGAAACCGTTCTGCAAGTAGATCTTCCTCAGAGAGATTTTCCGACCTTCAACGTTGGTGACACCATTGAAGTCGATCAAATCATCCAAGAAGATAAAAAAGAACGTATCCAAAAATTTGCTGGCAATGTTATTGCAATGAGACGCAACGGTGCGGGTTCAACCTTTATCGTTAGAAAAATTGCAGCCGGGAACATCGGAGTAGAAAAAATTTTTCCTTTTTACTCACCAATAATCTCTGCAATCAAAGTCCTCAAAGAAGGTATCGTACGAAGAGCTAAGCTTTTCTACCTTCGAGACGCTGTTGGTAAAGCAGCAAAAATTAAGGAAAAACGTCGCGACGATTCTTCTAAATAATTTTAAAGGGAAGTTAAAAAACTTCCCTTTTTTATTTTTTGTTTGATAGTTTTTTAAAAATTCATCTTCTTATCTGTTATTAAATATATGAAAAAAGTTATTCTCATTCTTTTTGCGTTTACTGCACTTCATTATGTACTTAAAGCGAACCTGAGAGTTGGCAACACTCGCTATTCACATTGTGCTGTATCAGGATCACAAACAATCCTTGGACCATTTAATGCGGAACACGCAAAACTTGGAGCGCTTACAGTCACCGGAAATTGTGACCTTGATGAATCAACAGCCGAAAGCCTTTCAGTCACTGGTCCCTGCAAGCTCAAACGTTCAAAAATTTCTCGACATTTTTCTGGCACAGGATCGCTCACAGCAAGTCACACTGAATTTGGTTCTTGCTCAAACACAGGACCTCTTGATTTTAAACATGTAACAATTGACGGCTCTCTAAAAAACACAGGTCCATCAACAATCGTACACTCGAGTGGAACTGAACTAAAAATAACCGGCCCATGCGAATGTGAACACAATTCATTTGAAGGAGGCGAAATAACAGGAACAACAAAAATCAGTGACTCAAAGTATACCAAAAAACTCATTCTAACAGGACAAACCAACCTTAGATCATCATCTTTTGGATCTTTAAAAATAACCGGCAAAACAACCATCTCTCACTGTTCTGCTCATGATGCAGAAATCACAGGAAACTCACTTGTAGATGATTGCGAAATCAAAGAAATCACACTCACGTGTCAAGACGCAACGTTCGATTCGTGTAATTGCAACGTCTTGTATGTTGAAAAAAATGATTCATCAAAATCAATTAAAGATCCTACCGTTATCAAAATTGCTCACTCGAACAAATCAAAACCCAATAACTACATAAAGCGAATTGTTTGTGCAGACCCTGAAACTAAAATAATCTTTTTGGCTGGCTCAACCAAAGCCGATGATATCAAGGGAACCGAGCACATTACCTACAATTAATAATTGTGTGCATTTGAGTTGAGCGATGCTACAAACTCAACAAAAAAACTGCTCTTCAGGAACAAATAAATCCCAAACGAACACAACGCAGAACCAATCAAGCACAAAAGCAAACGATACCAGGACGAACGAACAAAACTAACTGCCCAATAATAAAGTAAACTGATACCTGTTATAACTACAGGTATCATTCCCGATCGCGGAACAAGCATCAAATGATACATTAATGTTGTGTACGGCGTCTTTGTAAAAATAATTGGAAAAAACAAAAACGACATGACATCAAAAAACAACACAAACAACCATGTTACTGTCAATCGCAATGCTCGTTTTTTGAATGCAACCTCATCGCCAAAAAGAGCCATAAACAACATATAAAAAGAAATAATCGGTGTGCCAAGAACAAAAAAACTCAACACCAAGAGGGAAAGATACAACCCCACCAAAACGCCAACTTGTTGAGCAAGAAATACAAGATACGCACAAAACAAACCACCAAATAAAAATCGTTTATATTTATACATGCATTCCCTGAACGGTATAAAACTCAGTAGCCAACTGCTTCAAACCATAGCGAAATTTAAAAAAAATTACAGCTCTTTTCCTAAATCAATAGCATCTGAATTAATATTTTTATTAACTAAAAACCTACCCCTCAGATGCAATTCGTATTTTAAAATTACGCCCTAAAAACAATTACCGTAATACATGCTTTATTCCGCACTCGCTACAAGCTCAGAGTCCAAACATATTGGGTCACGCAACTCGATCTTACCATACAATTCTTGTAATTTTTTTGTCGCGTGCCTGGAAAGTTTTTTTGCAATAACAATCAACTTTGGTTTTTTTATCACACCAGCAGCTACATGAATTTGCGGATCTCTATTTTCCTGATCTGCTAAGAGCTGACCCAACAAAGCTTGAACACCAGATTCATCTGCATATTCAACACACAGGCCTGTCGTTTTATCCACAACCTCAACAACCAACTCTTTTTTTTCTACTCCAAACCGCTCAGCAGAAAGCGCACCTTGCAATCGCTCCAAAAGAGATTTTTGCTCGTCCGCAAATCGCACGCGTCGCGGAACCCTTGATGTAGGAAGAATCACATGCGCATCAGCAACTTTTTCTGTCAAAACTACACGGCTTGGACGTCTTTCAAAAACAGGCACTGGCTGTGACGCTGCAACTGATAATGGAACAACCACAACGGGTTGCGATGTTATTGTTATCATATCTCGAGTAGCTCTGATACATGTAACTAATTCATTCCCTAGAACATCTTGCGAATCACACGCAATACATTTTTCGCCATCATGCAAACTCAGTGCAAACGTTTCTGGATCTTGCAAAACAACAATATTTTTCTCAACACCCCTAACGGTTGTTTGGGTTGTTTGAGTGCTCACAAGATCACTGTGAGTTTTAGATGAAACTAAACTTTTATCAAATTGCCCACGAACAAATTGAATGGTCAATAACGAATAAGGCAAGGCTTGCTTTAAGCAAACTCTATGTGGCGACAATGTCGCCTGCCCTTCACAAAATTTAACATCGAAAACAACCTTCTTTTGGCCTACCTGAAAAAGATTCAAACCAAATCCATACAAACTCAAATCATCATAAGAGAGTTTCTGTCGCCCTAACCCATCCCTAACAGCATTAAAAAGGCTCGAAACCTGTTTTTGCTCAAAATCAAATGCCGATAATACCATTTTTTGTGGATCAATAGCCTGTCCCAAAACAACATACGGAAACGAGACATGCTTACTATTCAATAATTCCAACATAGTGGTTTTTAAGCTTGCTGCGCGCGCCTCATCTTGAGCAATAAAAAATATACGCTTAATACCAGAAAACCAGGTGTATGCTTTCGCATTTTGTTCAAAAAAATTGTTCAACGAATCATGTTGAGCTTTTTTTGAAACCACCACAATCACACTGTCGGGAAAAAAGCAAGCACCTCGAGCGTACAAAACGCCAGGAATCAAACCCTTCCACTCGTTAAAATCTTTTTTAAAAAGGATGGGTATTCTTTGTTTAACTTGTTCAAAAAAAGCTTCTTCTGATTGAGAAAAAACCTTTAATCTCGCCCACAAGTCCAAAGTTTTTTCCGACGCAGCCTGCCTGCAACTATACAATACAGCTAAAAACCCTAAACCCAAAGTACCCTTTAAAGCCCATCCACCAGAAAAACTCAATCCAACCTCAAAAAACCGACAAAGAACCTGAAACTGAGGACATTCAGGAATAACCACCTGCGCCGAAATAACATCATCAACCTTCAGCAGATCGACAGTAACTCGTACGCACTCAACGCCATCTGGAAAAATGAATTTTATCGAAAAGGTATTTTTTACAGCACTTGAAAGACGTAATGCCTCAATGCGTCGAGCAACAAAAGCAAGCGTTGCTTCAAGGGAACTCAAGCGAGCAAATTGATTTTTATGAGCCTTTGAAAGCTCCAAAAACATTGTATAGTCCAGTTTTTTTGACAAATCACACTCGAACTCGAAAAAACGCTCCTGTTCAGAAGAAAAATCTTGCACAGAGACTTTAACATTATTTGCATAGCCAGAAGGCACGAAAAGCCTTTCTTGAGAAAAAACAACTCTTCCAGCTGATAAATCAAGAAAAAAGCCGCCCAAAAATAACGGGAGCATGAAAAAAAAACGAATTTTATTTAATTTTAAAAAATACATACAATCCAAAAAAAGATAAAAACAGTGGGTTCTTATTATACTTTATGATCTTTCGTTAAACAAAAAAGAATAAAAAAGTCCTTATTTTTCCTTTTTAAGCATACTCAAAAAAAAATTTGATCGAAAAAATCTATTTTTTTAAAAAATAAATGCTATAAATATGAAAAATTATACCCTCTTAGACTTTTAAATTATGAAAATAATTCTCATTGCTTTTCTTGTGCTGTACGTAACTCAAGAAGCAAAATGCCCTCCGATTGATCAACCGACTGAAAATGTGACGCATAATGAATCCGCCAAAGAAATCAATAAATCCTCTTTGATCACAGAAACTTTTTGCAAAAAAATGTCTACCGCTTCTCTTTATGAAAAAGTCATGCAATTTCCACTGCAAGATATGATTGATCGTTGCAAGCTTGATCACAACTACACAGATCAAGACATGCAAATTTTAGAAAAAGAACTACGTCGTTTTTTATACCTTTGCTTACAAAACAAAAACGGCGGTACAGGTATGTACTCGAAAGACGTAGACAATCTTTGGCACGCTTTCATCTTGCATACCCCAGAGTATGTTGACTTTTCAAACCTAACAAAAGGTTCTTATATTCATCATATTCCAAAACGTCCAAACGAACCGCAAAAAAAAGATTCTACTGATTTTGCTCTTTTTATAAGAAACTATGAAGCAACATTTAATGAAAAAATTCACCCCGTTTGGTTTATTGATATGATCGAAAAACAACAATAAGGATATATATGAATAAAAAACTACTGTTAATAGCACTTACTCTTGCTCCACTTGCTCAATCTAACATCGAAGAAAGATGCTCTGCCCAAAAAGAATCAATTCAAAATTTTAGAAAAATGATTCTCAACAATGATAATAAGCTTGCTGCAAATGATTGCAGCTCAGATTGTGCAGATTGCAGAGATTAACAAAGGGCCCTTGTCGGGCACTTTCCTTTTTAAAAAGATCTTTTTATCTCAAGGATATGTATGAACAAAAAACTACTTTTAATAGCACTTACTCTTGCTCCACTTGCTCAATCTAACATCGAAGAAAGATGCTCTGCACAAGAAGAATCAATTCAAAATTTTAGAGAATGCATTCTCAATCATGACAACACATCGGATATAAATATAAAATGCAGTAGTAAATGTGTCGGTTGCAGCAAATGCAGAGGTTTCTGCGGCTCTTGCAAGAGCAGGAATTAACAAAGGGCCCATTTTCGGGCCCTTCTCTTTTTAAAAAGATCTTTTTATCTCAACGAACGATTTCGAGCATTTTTGATAATTTGTTCCAATCGCGGGTTTGATAATTTTTGCTTACGCATCTGATCCAAGAAAATATCAAACGCTACATTTACATCACCCACACCTGGAGTCAACGTATACGGATATGAAACAACAAAATCATCATCAACAGATGCTGTTACTTTATAATTTTCAAAAGCTCCATTGGTCATAGTCTTTAATGCAGTCAAATCTTTGTAGTGCGTTGCAAGTACATAATTTACTTTTTTATTCAAAGCAATTTCTGCACACAACTCAGCTGACAATAAAACCGCAGGATCAAATTCTGTACCACTAAACAATTCATCGGTTACCACAAGCATCTTTTCTCCGTCTTGCAATTCGTCTGCTTGCTTAAGAACAGAAACCACATCAAATGCTTCCGCCATAAACTTTGACTGATTATTTGCGGTGTCATCAACACTAGAAAATCGTGCAATAATTTTTTTGTACGGAGTTAAAACAAATTTTGACGCACAAGCAACACCAAAATTTTGTGCAAAAAGAACGTTAACCAAGAGCGACTTCATCGTAACAGATTTACCGGCAGCATTTGGCCCTGTAATAATCATATTTTGCGCATCATCAGAAGTTCTACCCAAAATAATTGAGTTTGACCTGACAACAGCTTGAGGCAAAATTGGATGCCACATGTCTTCTGCAATAATACGCGCTTCTGACGATTCTTCATCAAACTCTGCAAAACATGTTCTAATCGGAGCTCCGATATCATTGGTTGCATTTTGCGTATCAACAATTAACTGCGCTATTGCTGCATACGCATCAACTTCACCATAAAATTGAACCGCACTCGAAAAATCGGAAACTGTCTCGCCAAGTAACTTGGTCATATTCAATACTTTGGGATGACTAGCCGAAAGCATGCTATATTGTTGATCTTCTTTAAATGACGAACTTGAAGCCTTACTTACAAGCTCTTGCCACTTTGCAGACAAGCTCGTTTCATACGATTGCAAATACTCAGAATTAACAACAGGCACTGCACTTGCATTCAAATAAGCGAGCAATCCATCAATTCCTTTAACATATGTAGACAGTTTTTGAGCTGTAGCAAAAGCTTCTTCTTGATACTTTTTCATCCATTTAACAAGATTAAAAATACCATAACAAAGAACAGCACAAAGAGCAGGCAAAGCAACTCTATCAATAATCGTGTAATCGGTTTTAGCTCCTTTGGTTATCCAACTCAATACAGCCTGCCCAGCGCCACGATAATTGGTCAAACATGCCAACCCAGCAACAGCCGAAAGGGTAAAATAACCGAGATACATCAAATTCTGCAGAATTACACCAAGGCTTCCTGCTGCTTCCGTCTGTGCAATCTTGCCAATCAAATAAAGTGCTCCAAATAATCCATTTCCGATCGCCATATTTTTAAGCCACGCATATCCAGCAGGATTAAACAAATAAACGGCATAAAAAAGAGCTACCTCAAGACCAACAATCACCATCATTTTTTTAGCTTGAGACATCGCTTCAAAGGGATTTGGAGCCAACGGAATTTGATTTGCCAAAGTATCTTCGTGCGCAGCGATTGAACGTAGTGAACTTTGGACATTTTTTAATAATGCAGGAGAATCAACAAGAGCCTTGATAAAGGCCTGTCTTCTTTTTACCACAGGAAGATTAACGTCAACTTGCGATGCCAAACCAACAAAACATGCTTGACCTGCTCGAGTAATTGTTTTTCCTAATGATCTTACAACTGAATTTTGTCCATCTTTATTGGTGAGCTGCAAATCGGCCAACAATTTTATGCGAGATTTTCGGGCTTCAAATTCTGCGGTAGAAAAATATTTTTGAGTAGTAAGATCGTCCCACGAAATAACCATTCTATCATTCAACAAACTAATCAGCTTAGCATTTGTGCTGACAGGTAAAATCCCTTGAAACAGAGTCGTTTTATCATTATTAATTAACGGTAATGTTAAAAACTGCGACACCAGAGCCAATTCTTTTTTTTGTAAACTTAAATGATTTTGCTCAATCATATCTTCTCCCAAACCGCTTGGAGCAACTAACAGCATCGCTGGCTGCATAACCAATATTCCCAACAACACTTGTGCAATTTTTTTCTTGTATGTAAAAAACACCTTTAATTCACCCTCTTTATAATTTTTAAAATTTCTACAAATTTTTATTAACAAAAAATATCATTGCATCGGCCAAATAGCAGGCCAACTCATAATGCAACATAGTACTTCCTAGATTTTTTACAAATTCAACATTTTTAAGCGCTTCAAACGACTGAATACGTTGATTTTTATCTAAATTCGGGACAAGTATTTTGCTATGTTCAAAATTTTCACGCGCTAAAGCCTGCACACACTCGTCATCGATCGGAGTATTTTTTTCATAAAAAGCAGCAAATGTACTTAAAATCTCATTAGATTTTCTGACATACGCTGTCCATTCATTATCCCAGGTCCAATTTTTAGTAAGAGCAACCACTTCTTGCTCTGCCTGCTGCAAACAAGAGGCATACTCTTCACCCAAAACTGACAACGTTTGATCTGTTAACTGTTGCTTTTTTTCTGCAACATACTGCTCTGTTGTTTTGCCTTTCGCCATTTCTAGATTTTTGATAAAAACATCAATCGCATCAACAAGTGCCTGCTTCCGCTTAAGTTCAGTCAAAACAATCTCTTTTTGACGTAAAAGATCTGTCTTAAAATCAAACCCAGGATCAGAAAACATTTGTTGAATTTTTTTAAGATCGTAGCCCAAATCCTTAAAAAAAATGATTTGCTGAAGCCGTATAAGTTCTGTCGTCGAGTAATATCGATAGCCGTTATCCGCAACTACAGCCGGTTTAAGCAATCCAATTTGATCATAAAAACGAATAGTTCTAACAGTAACCCCTGTTAAATCTGCTAGTTTTTTAATCGTATATTTCATTTTTTTACCTCAAAAAATCTACTCACTTTTTAACGATAAGGCATGACGTTACTGGAAGGTCAAGGGGTATTGTTAAAAAACATTAAAAAAAATTTTTATAAAAAAAGGGGACAGTGAAAACCACCGTCCCCGAAAAAATGTATGAACAAAAAAGTATTATTCAACGCACTCGATACAATCTTCTTCAACGCACTCTGCGCCACAAGAATCATCTAGAATTTCTTCCTTTTCAGAAAAATCTTCTACGGAAAATGAATTATAAACAAGCACCATCGATGGATCCTGAGGTCTTCCCCACACCTCTCTTGAAACCTCTTTTTCTTCAACAAGAACACTTGAAGGAACATGTAACAAAACAGAGCCTTCTGCATTTTTTGAAACTAAGACTTTAAAGCCACCATCAATCACCAAAGAATCATCTCTCACGATTGGAAGTGCTGTTACAAGGGTATTTGATGCAAAGTCATACTGTGAATTTGATGTAACAAAAAAAGATGTCGATGAAGTTGACTCTCTATCAATACGTGCAATCAAGCTAGGGTCTATAACCGCACCAACTTCTTGCACAACATTCATAATCCCCATCAAATCTTCATCCGAAAACGACGAAAATACTTCTTGTTTCACGTCCATAAGCACTTGCATAATTTGCATTCTATTTTCATCAGTCAAATCGGCATTTTGGGCACCAGAAAAATTTGCCAATACGTTATTCAAGAGAATATCTAAAACCCCTTCAAGATTTGCCGTATCATAATCAGCTTTGTGTTTTTTTATAAGAGACACAATGTCTGAAGAAATTTGCTTAATTTGAGCAGAAAGCTCTACAAGATCAGTGTTTATTTCACTAAACTCGGATTGATTTTTCATCAAATCCATAAGCTTTTGATTGCCCATAACAAATCGATCTTTGATTCCCGAGAACTCAATCAAGCTAGAATACTTAAATAACAACGGCACGTATTTTTTTGCTACATGACCGATATCAAGTACAAGGCCGGCATCTTCTGCCATTTCTTGAGATAATCTCTCAAATTCTTGGTCCATGTAAGCAGTTATTTTTTCAACACCATCATTAGTCGCGGATGAAGAAAGCCAATTTTCAAAAAAAAGGCTCATTCCTGAACGAACAACCAATAACCTATCAAGCGGAGATTTTGCAGCTACCTGTTCTTCACCCGAAACAACAGCAACAACCTGCGTGTCAACATCCAAAGATGCCAACAAAGGTAACCCACCAACAAATACCGCGGATAACAAAAGAAGGTTTTTTAAATTTTTCATATTTTTCCTCAAAAAACACACCCTGCAACTCTCTACTATCACAGTAATTCAGTTGCCCAAAAAAGCAACAGGAAGGCCTCAATAGCAAAAATGATATGTTTTTAAAGAAAAAACCACCCGAGGCAACCCTGAAGCAAGCAAATCAATTCTTAAAATTAAGCGCGTTTAGGAATTAAAACCATTCTTTGACGAGGAGGAATCTGAGAACGACCTCCAACTGAATCTTCCAACCGAAAATCAAGTTCGTCACACCCAAAAAAGTTTTTTACCGCATATAACCACTGCTCTATAGAAATCCTCTGATTTTTTTCATGCCAATAAATCATCTTTTTTGAACATCCATTCTGTAAGGAACATTTGCCAAATTGTTTTTTACACCTAGGCTCTTCTTCAGATATCACCGCAGATTCACCCAACTCAACACCAATTATTTCTCCGCTGCCATCAAATAAAAAATTTGCTATAAACCCTGAAGGAAAATCCAATTCTTTTTTTCGAACAACAGTCGAAAGTCGGGTTTTAACTATCCCCTGGTCACATTCAAACCAATAATTCAAATATGGATCGCCTCCAAGAATAGACACATCAACAAAATTATCTGCTAAGAAAAGAGTGAAACAGTCAGATAAGTCTTTAAAAAAAGATTCCTCAAGAAGATTTCCTTTTCCAAAAAGATTTCCCAACTCATCTTCATTCCTATCACGATCATTAAGCCCAAGAAGGTGAATATAAGAAAACCTTTCCTTTGGCAAATCTAATCCATCGCTAGCTGCAACAGTCATTAAAAACATCTTCCATTTATAAATAGCGACCCACTTTTTTCCAGAATTTGGTAAATATTTACTCAAAAAAGTCTCTGCGGCAAACCATACTTTTTTAATCCCCAAAGAAAAAGCTTCAAGTTCGTTCAAAGAAATTAAAGAAAAAGCCCTAAGCGCTTTTTGATTTGCACAAACCTCAAAAGGATTAAGACCAATCAAAAAAAATAAAGTCAACTTATGATAACTAACCATGATTTCATCACAGAATAAACGTATAATCTCCTGCAAATCATTAATGAATTCAACCTTCTCAGGATATTTTTCTTTCAAAACTGAAATGCCTAAAATAAATTGTCCAAAAAGGCTCTCAAATTTTTTTTTAACTTGCTCATCTGATGACATTAAACAAATTTTCATTTTTTCAAATGAATCTGTTACCAACAACAATCCATTCGGATCAAATTCGCCTCTTTGAGCAATTTTTTCAGGGTCAGAACCAAGCAAATCCCGAACAGTTGTCTGCGAAACGTCTTTTCCTGCCGATATACAAACAACATCATCTACGCCATACGCCATTCCAGCAAGACAAATAAAAACCCAAATAAATAACGCTTTTTGATTCACAAACAAACCTCTTCAAGTAAAATTAAATAAGTGTTAATTCTATCAATAAATAGCATTTTTAAAAAATTAACTGTAAAAACCAGCTTTTTTTTAAAAAATTAAAAATCAGCAAAAAACCAATATCACGGAATTAACCATGGACAGAAAAAAACTTGGCCACATTATTGGCGGATCCTTGATTGACGGACTACTCATGCGTATGACGTCTGGCGCAGACATCGAAAATGCCAAAGCGGGCCGATTTGTCTGCATTGATGGCGGAACGTATCGTTTTTTTTCGCTTATTTCCAATATTGCCCTCGACTCAATCGGTGATAATTTTACAAAAACAACATTAGCCACAGAAAACTCATTTACCGCACAAATTCTGCGAAAAAACAATTTTTTTGCGACCTTGTTCATTAAACCACTTATCATGCTTGATGCAAAAAACAATTTAATGCCGGTAAAAACCATTCCTCCTCACTGCGCACCGGTCTATGAAGCGCATGACTCGGAAATTGCACTTATTTTTGGCACCGAGCGCCCGGATAATCTTTTTTTCAATATTGGCACTCCTCTTGATATGAACACCCCAGTTTGCCTGGATCTCAACAAACTAACCGAACGAAGTAATGCTGTTTTTGGAAAAACAGGAACGGGTAAAACATTTATCACCCGCATTTTGCTCGCAGGAATTTTAGCGAAAAAAGCTGGCGTAAACCTTATTTTTGACATGCATTCTGAATATGGACTACAAGCTCGCCAAGAGGGCAATAACAAAAAATTTGTGAAAGGTCTTAAAACCCTTTTCCCATCACAAGTTGCTATTTTTTCTCTAGACCCAGCCTCCACAAGACGACGTGGATGCGCTCCAGACCAAGAAGTTGTTATCGGTTTTGATGAAATCACGGTCGATGACATCATGCTTCTCTCTGAAGAGCTCTCCCTTCATACTACCGCTCTAGAAGCAGCATACCTTTTGCATACTCGATTCAAAAAAAACTGGCTCTCTATGCTTTTAAAAAACGAATCTTCGATCAAAGAACTTTCTAACGACCTAGGAGCCCATCCTGAATCGATGGCTGCTCTTTTAAGAAAACTTAAACGACTTGAATACCTGCCCTTTCTAACTCAAGAAACTACCGAAAAATCGGTTATTAAAAGCCTTCTTTCATATCTGGATCGCGGCATCAGTGTTATTTTAGAATTCGGACACCAAACATCTATGCTCAGTTATCTGTTGGTAACCGGGGTAATTACCAGGCATATTCACCATCATTATGTAAAAAAAACAGAACAATACTTAGCAGACCCTGCAAACCAACCAGAACCCCATAAATTAATGATAACCATCGAAGAAGCACACAAATTTTTAAATCCTCAGGCAGCAAAACAAACTATTTTTGGCACAATCGCCCGAGAATTGCGAAAATACTACGTATCGCTCTTAATCGTTGATCAGCGACCATCTAGCATTGATTCTGAAGTCTTATCCCAGGTGGGAACAAAACTTATTGCACAACTTAATGATGAACGAGATATCCAAGCTGTTCTTACCGGAGCACCCGACAGCGTAAGCTTAAAATCCGTGCTGGCAACCCTTGACTCAAAACAACAAATATTAGCTCTCGGACACGCTCTTACCATGCCGATAGTCTTAAAAACGCGAAAATTTGATGAAACTTTTTACAAAGATGTCTCTGAGATAAGCCTTCCGGGGGGAACCATTCTCTCAACCAAGGAAAAAATCGATACAATTTTTTAACCAATAATCCAAATCGAATAACCATTTTTATCAAAAAAAGAGCTTTTTTTTAGCTCTCTTCTAAAAAAAACCATTCCTCCGCAGAATCTGTATCCTCAAAGAATAAGGTTTGCTCACACATTAAAAGATATGTACAAGATTTTTGGAATCAATAAATGGTAAAAACGCACAAAATCGCTTATTTTTTACTCGTTTTACAATTTTTACAACTCACAGGGGGTCTCTTCTGTGGGGGTGAAGTTATTGTTGATGCCCCAGAAATCATGGAAACAGATCTCCCAAGCGCAAACAAATTCAAACAAATTCAACGACAATGGATCAGGGTAGATGTCTCCTCAAAAAAGAAAGTCGTTTCATTTGATTCAGCGCCAACTGATATTGAAAAAGTTATTTCCGGCGGTAAAAGCTCTCTTCCAAAACACCGCAATAACGTACTCAATTTTTTCATAGAAACAAGCTCTAAAAACAAATCATTAGTACATTTTTCCAAGGAACGAGACTGGGAAGATCTTCAGCTTTTTAATGCAAAAACAACGTTACTAGATTCGTGCTGCAGAACAGCGACAACCTCTGGTGAAGTTCTCATGGCAGGACTTATCACGCATCGCCCATCGATTCAAACAAGTCTAGATAGACGCGATTTTATTTCTGCTCTCAGCGCAAAACAAGACACCAGAGATATTCTCCGAAAACAAGTTAACCGCTTCTCATTAGTTGAAGAAACCTTTTTTAGCCTCACAATGCAACCCGAAGATCCTGTCATTCGGGCTTCAATCGACGATCTAAAACCAAAACTAGAAATTCCTGGCCTCTTAAAATTTTTATTATTTTTAGGACAACCCGTTGCGGCCTTAGAGCTCTGCGGCCTTGAATATCTTTTTAAAAAAACAGGCTCAATGGATAAAATTATTAATAATCCAGAATTCATACGATGGCATGCAATTATCACCCAAAAAACAGCTCACTATTTTTGGAACCCACTAATAAATCAATTATTAGTTGGCTGTTATTTTATTATAAATCCATTACGAATGAATAACGGAATTGCATTCGCCCTACTCAGGAATAACTTCAGAAACGCTATTGTATCTTTTGACAAAGATAAAGACACGCAAACCCTTGTAAGCACAATGTTTAAAAACATTCCGTTACAATTAAACTCTCCCGAAAACCAAATCCCACCATACACTGGGCCCGCAAACGATCCAGTGGCACAATTTATTCATTCAATTCCATATCGCGCTAAACAAGGAATGATCATAACAAAACCAATTTTTACCATAGCGTGGTACATTGCAAAAAAAATGTGGCTTGGAAATTTTACCAACACAAATGTTTTTCCCCTCTCTCCGTTAAAAGGTTTCAAGTCTCTTCTTTGCCTTGTAAACGATTTATTCTTTTGGAACACAAATGAGCTCAGACAAGCTATCTGTGACAGTAAGCCTACTCCGCCATCAACAAGCGCAAGCGCAGCAGAAAAACGCTCCTGGGAAAATCCCGGAGTATTTGATGGGCCTTATTTATCATGGTCTTTAAACGAACACACTCACACAAGCCCATTTATATACGCTGCTCACTCATTACTCAGACTTACACACAAATCTTTTTTTCATGAAGATCCAACATCAAAAGCCGACTTTGTAACCGATCAATCTACAAAAGAAAAACTAAAACAAATTGCGATTAACCATATCGAAAAAGTCAAAAAGGAAAATCCTGGGAATACAACAGCTCAAAACCTATTGGACAGACTCAGCCTCATTACAAAACCAACTGATACCTATATTGACTATCTTTCTTGGTGGAAAAACGTTGGAACACAAACAATTAAAAGCCTATGGAATACCTTTATTGCGCCAAATCAACTCTCAACAATCGATGAATATGCTCAATTAATTCCACGCAAAGATGATTTAAAGGAAATTTCAAGCTCACTTCTTGGGATTCTTTCTCATTATAAAAACTCTCCGCCAGAAAGAACCAGTCCCAGCCGTGGTCATGCAATCACCCAAATGACTGCATGGTTTGTCATCAGTATTTTATTTGGGCGTTGGCTCGATAGACACTTAAATCCTAAAGAACGTGTTGATGCAATCGACAAAATTATTTTTAGCGCAACAAAACCTGCGATGGTTTTATTATCTGCAACTTCAGAAATTTTTGATGCACTTACAACAAACGCACATCATTTTATTTTTCCACCAAGCTTAGCTTCTAAGCTCGCTCTCTTCAAAACAACCTCATCTCAACATGCAGATCTTATCTCCTACTCAAAAGATAAAACATTTACTCAAAAAACAGGTCATACCATTTTTGATCATATTGGAAAAGTTCGCACAGCATACGACTTAATCCAAACACCGGATGCAAAAAAACTACTGGCTCTGTGTATTCATATTATCGCAGAAGTTGATTGCTATCTCAGTGTTGAAAAATTATCAGAAGAATTTAGCTCAACAGAAAACAAAGTTTCACCAGTTGAATTCATTAATGCTCAATCACCATTTATCAACATAAAAAATGGATGGTTTCCTCTGTTTGGAACCAAGTCAATCGGAACCGATTTACTTATGGGAAATGGGCACTCAGAAAACATTCTTCTCACCGGTCTTAATGGTGGCGGAAAATCTATTCTACTCAAAAACATTGTCTTCAATTTAATGTTTGCTCATGCGTTTGGCTGGGCATTTGCAACTTCATGCACGATCACTCCTTTTTCTCAACTTATTCTTCACTTAAATTCTCTTGATAATGCAGCAGAAGGAAAATCTCGTTGGGTTGCAGAAGCTGAAGCAATCGTAGACATGATCAAAGCAGCTCTAACTCAACGATCTGCACAATATTTTATCTTTGCCTCGGGCGATGAGCTCGGAGACGGAACCGCTGCACAAGCATCTATTAATGTTATGACAAAATTATTAAAAGCTTTTTCTAGTCAAAAACACGTTCTTTCTATCATTTCATCTCACCTCCAACCATTAACAGAACTCGAAAAAACAATCACTCGACTAAAAAATTGTCGAATCAATCAACAGCGAAAACTTGAAGACGGAATCAATAAGACAAATATCGCATTAGCAATTTTTGAAAAATTTAGTAACACCCGTACAGATGAAAATGGTTTTGCAGCCCTTTTGGCAAAAGAAATTGCCGCGCAAGAAGAGCAAGATCAAAACTCTTTTTCTCTTATAAGCACATGAAGGTGAAGTAATGAAAAATACCTATAAAAAACAATCGAAAAAGATATTTCTCTGCGTCCTTCTTGTAGTTCACACCCTTTCTCCAACGGCGCTTCTTTTTTCAAAACCAAGAGCTGTACACGTTTTTAAAAAAACAAACATGCATTTACCATCAAGAAAAGCATTTCAAGAAATTGCAAGTTGCTGGGAAGGACTACAACCAGCTGCATATATAAAAAATAAAAGTAAAAAAATTGGTAATCTTGATACGCCTGAACAAGCGATTTCGTTCATCTCTGCCCAACAAGGCTCGCTAAAAAAACACAGTGAAGTAAAACCAATTGCAGAAGCTCTTGAATATCTTTCTGATCTTGCAAGCCCTGCAAGTGCATTTGACCTTTTAAACTCTACCCCTCGAGCGGTTACAGACTTACAAGTTTTTGGAGAAAAAGGCTTTTATAAAAATATTAATCGAACATCATTAGCGCTTGGCCAAGCATTACAAATTACACAAATTTACCAAGGCGCACGCTCAGAACTAGAAGCAACAGAACGCAGAGACCTTATTTCATCTTTTTTAAAAAATCCTGACTTAACAAAAGCAGTTTGCCTGAGAATAAAAGCTCTTCAAAAGATTGAAGCACAATTTTTACGTCAATCAAAAGCCTCTTTTAATCACAATCTTGAAAATAAAATAGAAAAACTTGCGCCATCTAAATGGTTTGGGAAATATCGCGAAAACGCAAGCTTCATGCGATGGCATGCCTTTTTTACTCAAAAAACAGCCAATTGGTTTTTTGGATACGAACACCAGAAAGCAATGTATCTTTTTAGCGCATTCCTTACGATTGTATCGCTCGTTTTAAGCAAACAAAGTCAAACATTTGTATATGATTTTTATTCAGCATTAAAAAATTTTATCAAAAGAACAAACACATCTCCACAAACCGGAACCGGAGTTGCAAGCTCTTCTGTGTCAACAGGAACCACAACACCCCAAGATCAGCCGCAAGTCCCTCCACATACCTTCACACAACAAATTCGCTCATTCCCTCGAGTAATGGTTCAACAATATTTCGAAAGAAACCCAAGCGGAATGTTATGGATCTCTGAAAAATTCTACAACCGAACACTTGAGTCTCCAAGCAAGCGAGCCGCCAGTTTAGAAAGACTCAAAGATGGGTGCTCAGATACCTCTGGTCTTCGCATGCTTGCAGATTTTATGTTTGGTCCACTTACAGGACTATTTAGCGGTCTTGGCGCTGCTACATCAAGTGCTGCAAAAACGCTTATAGATCCATTAAAAGGACCAATTTCATCTGCTCAATGGAAAGATGCTCCGTTAAGCAGCTTAACCTCACTTCCATACAAAAGTGCTGTTGCGGATTTTAAAAAAAGATTTTGTGAAAATTTTGGAGAATCAAGCTTCATGTCTTGGCGTATGAATGGTCTTGATAGTCTGCCAAAAATGACCCAGGAGTACATCTTAAAAGAAATTAATGAAAACAAAGATCTTGCAGAGCTTTTTATTATTGATAAAACAGATCAAACAAATTCAGAGCAAACAATCGCCCACCAACTATTCAAATGGGTAGATCCTTTTGGTTTTTACAGATATTCCGATGCGCTTCAAGACAGCGCAACTCCTGCTGATGGCATCACCAATGCTGCAAAAAAACTTACAGGCGCTCCCGATGAAGAAAAAAATCCATTTAAAATGCTAAATACTGTGCTAAATAATTTACCAGGCATAAACAACCTTTTAACCGGAGACCTGGGACAAATAAGCGTTCCTGCTCTTTTTTCTAATCCATTCACCATGATTAGATCAATCATGATATCTCCAGGTGCCAACTTATTTAAACTGCTTTTTGGATATGGAGGCAGAACTCACTGGAATTGGGGTTTTCTTGGCCTACGAACGCGAGAACTTTTGTATGCTCTTTCAAATCCATTTGTACAAGCAGCATTCAAAGAAAAAACTTCTAGGACTCATGAACACGGTGGAAATACCTATAAAATAACGTTTGCGCCAAATTTATTTAATTTAGCGTCCTTACTCAGACCCGCTTTTTATTGGGCAAGATGGCTATACTATAAATCATATATAACAGAGACTCCTGCTAGCAGGCTGTCAAATACATATAACGCGGAAAGAATTATTCAAGCGAGAATAGCTGAAGATGCGAACAAGAGCGATTCTCTTTTTGATGGATGCGATTTAAATGCCTTTAAATTGTTCACCGTCGAATCAGTTAACGCCGATGGCTCTATTTCAACTGAAGATATTAGCAAACAACAAGCATCAGAAATCCTTCTTGAAGCAATAAATACCGGAAAACTTCAACAATTATTCCAAACTCGTAATACGCAAGGCCTTACGGGAGATGAATTAGCGCAAGCTCTCAAACATAATCAGTCAATTCTAAACAAAAAATTAAATTGGAAAAAATTCATCCTTGGACTTGAAGTTCTTGCATTAGTCACCATCTTTGTCGGTAGTAAATTTTGGTCAACGTTTGTTTTTGGAGCAAAGACGAAAGTTGAAATGTACGACGTTCTTGATAAATACATGTTCGAATCCGTAAAGCCGTCGATTATGTTTGCAGAACTTACCAGACAAATCAGTGGAATCTTCAAAAACAACTCACACGACCTGCCTCTTCCAACTTCTTTAAGAGAAAAATTTGCTCATATTGCTCATACCAGCTCAAAAGAATGCCAAGAATTTTCCCTTATCGCCCAAAATAGCCTTTTCTTCAAAGACACTCACCCGGGAACATTTGGCGACGTTGGCTCTGTGAGACGTGCATACCAACTCCTCAAAAGACCTGACGTAAAAGAATGGGTTGCAACATGCGCAACAATTATTGCAGAACTTGATAGTTATACGGGAATGGCGCGCCTTGTTGTTGAACACAAAGACATTCAAAATCCTTACGCACCAGTAAGATTTGTTGATCAAGAGAAACCTTTTGTTCACCTTGAAAATTTTTGGTTTCCACTACTCAATCCATATCTTCAAAAATCAAATTCTCTCACCCTTGGAACCCTTGAAGATGCAAGCCTTGCAGAATACTATCAACTTACTGAAATGCTACCACCAAGCGCTTTGATTACAGGAATTAACGGAAGTGGTAAGTCGATTGTTCTTAAAGGAATCATCTGGGCAATTATGATGGCTAAAACATTTGGGTATGCGCCATTAACAAACGGCGTCATGACATTTATTGATAAAATGATTGTTCATCTAAGTAGCACAGACAACGCAGCTGAAGGCGAATCATGCTGGATAGCTGAAGCTAAAGCCATGGGACAGGCAATTCACACAATGCAATCACCTCGACAAGGATACGAAAAAATTCTATTTATCGGTGATGAACTTGGAAGTGGAACAGCTGATCATGCATCTATCGCATCTGTCGCTCAATTAATCGAAATCGCAGTATCAACCCCTCACGTTGCATGTATTGTCACAACACATCTACGAATTCTGACTGAACTTGAAAGAATATCAAAAGGAAGAATCCTTAACTATTGTGTAGGAAAAAGACTACTACCTGACGGATCAATCGAAGGACGATTTATGCTCCAAAGAGGTCGCGCAGAAAATAATATCGCCGAAAAAATCGTTAACGACTTACTTCATAAGGGCCACATTGATATCACAGATCCTTCAGAATCGTCAGAAGAAACATGGGAAGACGAAAAATCAGCAGCAACTGAAATACTACCAGAAGTAACCGCATAACAATCCAAGTTGACCTTCACAAAACATCGCGATACATTACCAGCTAAAGCCACAAAAAACAGGAGTATTGTGTATGATGAAAAGAATGTCTTTATTACTTGGAATGGTATCCGTATTCTCACTTAATGCCGCTATCGAAGTTAAAAAAAACGCACTCGATGATATTTTACCAAATGCATCTCGCGTATATGTTGATGCTCAAAGCGTATTCCAACTTTCTACAGCAGGAAACACCCTTGCGCAATGGTCAGATGCAAAAAACAAAGAACTGAACGAATTTGCAAACAAAAAGCAAGCTGAACTCAAAAAAAGAGAACAAGAAATAATGGCTTCAAATATCACACCTGATCAAGTTCCACTTAAAAAACTTGAACTAGAACATTTGCAACGCCAAGCAACCTTGGATATTGAGCGAATGAAAACACAACTCGAAGTTGAACTTTCAAACAAGATGAAAACAGCAGAAGCGGACATCAAAAAAACAATCAGCAATCTTGCGACAGAAAAGGGATGGCTCGAAGTTGTAAATAAATCAGAAGCAACAGCTCTCTTCTATTCGCCAAAACTTGATGCAACTGCAACTGTTCTTGAAGCATTCAACAAAGACAGCAAACTTGCTGCAGCAAAAGAAGTTTTAAGATCCGACTCACAAGAAAAAACCACCGCTCTTTTGAAAGCGTAATTTTTTGTGGATCACAAATTTTCAAACATTGCTGATCTAAAACTTATCGTGGGCCTTGGAAATCCAGGCCCACGATACAAAGATACCAGACACAACGTTGGGTTTATGGTGTTAGATGAGCTTGCACATAAATATCATGCAACCGCCTGGAAAGAAGCCGACAAAGCAAGCTCGTGCCAAATCACCCTCTCGCTCCCCAGCGGGCAACTACACACAATTACTCTTTTAAAACCCCTTTCTGGCATGAATGTTTCTGGCATTCACATTAAACCTTTTTTAAAAAACGGTATAAAGCCTGAACAAATTGCCTTGTGTTACGATGAGATGGAAAAACCCTTTGGCAAAAGCATGATTCGCTTTGCCGGAAGCGCTCGCGGCCACAACGGCGTGCGATCAGCAATCGAACAAATCGGGCCTCATTTTTGGCAACTACGCTTTGGAATCGCTCGGCCTGCAGAAAAAAGCATGGTAGCAGACTACGTTCTTTCGCCATTTACTGCAGAAGAAAAAATTGACCTGGCATCAAAAATAGATGATTGCCTTGCAATTTTAGGTCTCTAAAAAGACATACCGAATAATTTTTTATTCATTTTTTAAAAAAAAGGGTGAAAAAATACTTTTCTCTAAAAAACCAACAACAATCTCAATGATTCTTTAACCTAAAAAGAAAATGACTACAAAAACCCTAAGAAACCTATGAAATTTTTCCATTCCTTAAAATTAGCCTTAATCTTTCTGCTGCTTACCCCCACTCTTCATGCAACACAGATTTCTCGCGTCTCTCAAGCTGCACAGCTGATTTCGGGCACCTCGCACAATTATTTACACTCAAGCGATGCGCCAGCTCACTGCGCTCTAACACTCTGCGCATATGTTGCTTCTCGCGCAAACCTTAGATTCGAACAACAAAGCAGAGGAAAAACGCTCGTCCATAACTCCGAACCATTTGCTTTTGCGATTGAATCTTTTTATCAAATTATTCCGTATCTTATATCTTCAAAAAAACTTTCTGCCTGGTCAATTCCCTTCATGTTAATAAAACACACCGATCACGCGATTGAAATTGCCCTAAGGCAATTGCTTGATTACTACAAAACACCAAGATCCGCTCGCTACTACCTTGATTGGATCATCGATGTGCTACCCCTAATTCGTAAAACAATATTCGGCTGGTGGTACACGCAGAATGTGTTAAATGAAATCAAAGCTGAATGCAAAAAAATAACTATAGAACCAGAAATAACAAGTTCTGCATTTGCGCAGACACCACAGTGCATTTCCTTGAAAAATCCGTTGTTCCACATACTTGAAGCAGGACTTCTTATTTTTGAAAAAAAAAAATTAGATGGCATAAAAAGATTGCGCTACGTGGTGCTCAATATATTAAGCAAAACAATCCCACTCCTCAAAAACATTCATATTTCTGAATCAACATTCAAGCAGCTCTCCAAACCATTACAACAAAAAATCATCGATATCGGTACCGCAGAAGACTACGCGAGCGCCGATCTTTTGTATCGCACACTTAGTCCAAATATCTTGGGCCTTGACCATGCAGACTATCTAAATGGTATCTTTACACCAGAAGCAGAAGCTTGGCCAACAACGGCTCAACAACAAGTTGTTGGTAATTATTGGATGCGCAGAGGGATTAGCGATATTTTTGTTCCTTTTGGTAAAATTTTCAGACAAACATAGCGATTACAAATTAATTTTATGTACCGATACAGTCGAAAACAATTCACTATCGTGCGTAACAACAATCACACACGAGTTATATTTTTGCCGAACTTGGACAAATAAATCGCGTACAAGTTCGGCATTTTTTTTATCCAAACTTCCCGTTGGCTCGTCTGCCAAAATAACTTGTGGGTTATTTACCAACGCTCGGGCCAGCGCCACCCGCTGACGCTCGCCTCCCGACAAATAACGTGGATACGAATTTTTCTTGTGCTCAAGCCCAACAAACCCAAGAAGTTCTGACACTTTTTTATCAATTTCCACCTGAGTTCTTCCCAGCACTTGCGCAGGAAGTGCAATATTTTCTGCAACGGTAAGCTCGGGAACCAAGTAATGAAATTGAAACAACATCCCAACCACACTCTGCCGATACCTCAAAAAGTCATCCTGAGACCAACTGGTAATTTCCCGATTATCAAAAAACAGTTTTCCCGCCGACGGCTTTTCTAGACCCGCTAAAATATGCAAAAAAGTTGTTTTTCCTGCCCCCGAAGGACCAGACACAACATACAACTTTCCCCGCTCAAATACCTGCGACTGAGGACGCAAAATCAACAGCTCACCAGCTTCACTCAAAACCTTTTTTTCAATCTGCTCACATCGCAAAACAGTCAACTGGTCGCCCTGCACACCCAATACCCCTCAAAAAATCAAAAATACAAGAGTCAAGGTATTATAAAATTTATACCAACACCAACAGATTGGCCGATTCAATGCCGCTTTTTTTGAAAACTATCTTGTCATGCTTCAAACCGCTTACCTAGACTATCATATAGGCATACGGCTGGTAATCTGGCAAGGATGCCATGCTCTGTGTTTCATACATAACGGGGGGGTTATGAAGGAACTGCAAACAGCGCCAGAGACATCTAAAAGCTCTGACGCACTGTCACTTATTCCAACAGTAGACATCGTGGTATTCCCACAGATGGTTGTTCCATTGCTTGTCATGGACCAACGCATCATCGATGGCGTTAACAAAGCTCTCGAGGGATCAAAAGAAATTTTACTGGTGGCGGTACGTGGCTCTAGCGATAATACACAAAAAGCCGTAGAGGCTGAAGATTTATACGAAGTCGGCACGATCGGAAAAATCATGCGCGTTATGAACATTCCAGAAGGTGGAATGAAGATTTTAGCGCAAGGACTCCGCCGTGTATCTATTCAAAATGTACATTCAGATGAAACAAGCATTTCTGCTGAAGTTTCTGAATATCCATTCGACTCTCAGATCAATAATCCGCAAGTCGAAAAAAAAGTGCGCGAAATTATCGCACTGTGTGAACGAATGTCATCTTTGGGCGGCTCTTTTAATCAGGATTTTCATGTAATATTTTCTCAAATTGACGACCTTGAACGATCGGTAGACTTTCTACTTTCACATCTGACGCTTTCAGTTATTCAATCTCAGGCATTACTCGAAAAAAAACTAATGATTGAATTACTCGATGAACTATTCGTCTACCTGGAAACAGAAGCCGAAACAGCTCGCATGCAAGAACGCATCAAACACAACGCCCGCGATGCCATCAACAAATCGCAACGTGAATATTACCTACGAGAACAACTGCGTGCAATTCAAAAAGAGCTGGGCGATGACGTTGACAATGAAATGGACGATCTTAAGAAAAAATTAGAAAATCCTGCACTTTCTGAAGAAGCATCAAACGAAGCAAAAAGACAACTACGAAGACTTGAACGCACATCTCCAGATTCCCTGGAAGCTACAGTTATTCGTAACCATCTTGAATGGCTTTTGGGTCTTCCCTGGGGTAAAACAACCACAGATAACCTAAACATCACATATGCAAAAAGTATTTTAGATCGCGATCATTATGGGCTAGAAAAAATTAAAGATCGAATTCTTGACTATCTTTCCGTAAAAAGCTTTCAAACTTCAGATCACTCTCCGATTTTATGTTTTTCAGGGCCTCCCGGGGTTGGAAAAACATCGCTTGGAAAATCGATTGCTGAATGTCTTGGAAGAGAATTTTTCAGAATTTCTGTTGGTGGTTTGCATGACGAATCTGAACTCAAAGGGCATCGACGAACCTATGTTGGGGCACTTCCAGGTAGATTTATCCAGGCTATTTCAAAAACAGGAAGCATGAATCCTGTGATTGTGATTGATGAAATAGACAAAATCGGACAATCAGGCAAAGGCGATCCTTCTGCTGCATTGCTTGAAATTCTCGACCCTGAACAAAATAACAATTTTTATGACAATTATCTTGGAACTCATTTTGATCTTTCAAAGGTAATGTTCATCGCAACATCAAACGATCTGCACAACATCCCAGCTCCGCTGCGAGATCGTATGGAAGTTATTGAACTTTCAGGCTACACCGTCGAAGAAAAAGTAAAAATCGCAAAACAACATCTTGCACCACGAGCAATTAACTTTTCCGGGCTCAAAGAAAAAGGGCTTGATTTTGATGACTCTGTTTTAAGAGAACTTATTATTTCATACACCAGAGAATCTGGTGTTCGAACGCTCAATCGATACATTCAAACGCTGTGTTCAAAATTTGCACGTGCATTACTCGAGACCGATACCAAAACAATCTTTACCAAAGAAAATCTTGCAGAGTTTTTAGGACCCCGAAAAATTTCATTGGATAAAAATATCACAAAAAATCGAATCGGCGTTACAAACGGTCTTGCATGGACACCATTTGGTGGAGAAATCTTACAAGTCGAAGCTGTCATGATGCCTGGACAAGGAAAACTTACACTCACAGGACAACTTGGAGATGTGATGAGAGAATCAGCTCAAGCTGCAGTAAGTTACATTCGTTCAAAAGCAGATGCTCTTGGGATTAAACAAAATTTGTTTAACGAAACCGATCTTCATATCCACTTTCCTGCTGGTGCTATTCCAAAAGACGGTCCATCTGCCGGCATCACGCTCGTTTCTTCGATTTTATCGGTTATGACGCAACGTCCAATTAATGGAAACTTTGCAATGACCGGAGAAGTTGATTTGCATGGTGGAGTTCTTCCTATCGGCGGACTTAAAGAAAAAATATTAGCCGCAAAACAACATGGCGTTACAAATATCATTGTACCAAAAGAAAATAAGCACGATGTTGACGGGCTTGATGACATTCTTCAAGGCCTTACACTTCATTTCGTTTCTCACGTAGATGAAGTTGTCTCTCGTGTTCTTATGGACAAGGAACCATTGAGGGCTTAACACAATTAAATAACTGCGCATATACTACCTATGCGCAGTTATTTTTTTTATGTTAGCTCGCTGTGAATAAAAAAACTAAATTATTTACGCTTATCTTTTTTTTATTACTCCCAAAAACAGTCAATTCTTATTGGGCTTTTATTACAACACCATTCAGGCTCGCAAGGTTTGTTTTTAGCAGCACTCTCAGTGGTGGTGCTAATATTTATTTTCTTGGACAGATCATTAATTTTGCCTACCAAAAATTTAATTCTTCCTCACCTTTTTATAGATTGGAACAAAAAATTTCTTTAAGCAAAATGCCCTCTTCCCTAAAAAGCGAACTCTATGAAGAAATCAAATATGCCCAACTCTCACATTCAGAAGAAAGAGCAGGAGGAACACATGCTTTTATTAACCAGGTGCTTCATTTTCCATGGAGAAAAAAAAAAGAACCAGAAGCAGATTTAAAAAAAATTTACCAAAGAATAGATTCTAAAATTTTTGGGATGCACAAAATAAAAAAGCTCGTTTTAGACCTCTTTTTTGCCTATCACGAAGGGCGAATAAAACACATTTCACCTTTATGCCTTTATGGACCTCCGGGAACTGGCAAAACAGCATTTGCCGTTGCCCTTGCAAAAGCCCTTAACCTTCCGTACATCATAATCTCGGCAACAGGAGCCAATGACCCAGATGCTTTTTTTCGGGGATCACTCAGGACATATGTTGGTTCTGCGCCCGGATTTTTTTTCTCTGCTTTTTCACAATTACAATGCATAAATCCACTGATTATTATCGATGAAATCGACAAACAAGCTGTAGGTAATCACCGCGGAACAATCCAAAACGTATTACTTCAAGCTCTAGACCCGGTGCAAAACAAACGATTTAGAGACTATTACCTTAACCATGATATCGATATCAGTAATGCATTTATCATTACCACCGCAAACGATATCAACCTCATTTCAGACCCCCTCCAAGACCGAATGCTCATGGTCAAGGTAGATGAATACAGCGAAAAAGAGCGCGAAATTATCGCAAGTACCATTATTTGGAACAAAATTAAAGGAACGTACAAAATCCCTCCGGATGTAAAGAAACAATTTATTCAAAAAGCACTCTTAAAAACAGCTGAAACACGAATATTTAGGTCTTTAAAAAAAATATTAACAAAAAAAATCAATCGCTGGCTCAGACTAAATAGCTAAATAAAATGTTTTTTCAACAAAAGCAGCTCTTTTAGTAAAAAAGAAGACCCCCTTTTGAAGCTTTGTTTGCGATAAGCCATACTACAAAAAGTGCTGAGTTGGCCGCGTTATTCTGGGGAGAAAAATAATTGTGCTACATTTTGTAAAAAAACTATATAAAACAATATTTTTTGTTGTTTTGTTTTCATTGATTACAACTCCATACCCCATCAAAGCACCCCTTTCTCTGCCGAGCTTTGAACAAATTTGTCTAGGATCGGTAAGTTTTGCAGCCCTGGCATCATTATTAATGGTCTATCTTGATAGCCGAGAATCACGCGCACAAAATCACCATAAATATACAAATAACGCTCATATTTCAGATGAAATCAAACAAAAAATTTCAACAAAACTAAAGTCTTTAAGGCTCTGGAAAGCACACAGAGAATTAACCGCAAATTACCTTGCGGTAATTGACAAATTTCCTTTTGGTATCACAACTGAATCAACAATCGATCTTGCTGCTGCTCGCGCATCACTCGATGCTTCGCACTGTGGACTGAGCTCTGTCAAAGAAACCATCATTGACTACCTTGCTGGCATAAAACTCAGTGGCAAATCACACAAAATCCTTTGTTTGTCGGGAATGCCAGGGATTGGAAAAACTACCGTAGCTGAATCAATCAGCAAAGCCTTGGGTAAAAAATTTAGCAAAATAACTTTTGGAGCACTCAAAACCCTTTCATCTCAAACATATGGTCAGGAAGCAGAACTTTCTGGCGCAGGCCCAATCGCAAACGCCCTTATTTCTGCAGAAGCAGAGAATCCCGTAATATTGCTCGATGAAATCGACAAAGCTCCAGATTATTTACTCCCACAGCTACTTGAGATTCTTGATCCAGCTCAAAACAAAAAATTTAAAGATGTCTACCTCGGTTTTGAAGTCGATATTTCTAACGTTACCTTTATCGCAACTGCAAACGATTTATCAAAAATCGCACGACCACTTCTTGATAGAATGCAAGTTTTAGAACTTCACCCGTACAGCAGGCAAGAAAGAGTTACGATTGCTCATGAAAAATTAATTCCCCAAATTGCTGCCGACATGAAGCTGCCAAAAAGTATCGAATGCAAACTTCACTTACTCGCAGAACCTCTTGTCGATCGGATTATCAACAACGAAGCAGGGGTGCGAGATTTAAAACGCTATTTAATTTCAGGCGCAGAAAAATATGCTCGATTACATCAAGAAAAACGCGCTTTGCTTGAGGATGTTACCATTTCACCCCAAGAAATTATCAAAACTCAACATCCAGAAATGCTTCAACTTACCCCTGCCTTTGAAATTCCAGAACAAAAACTTGTTGGCGTTGCAAACGGGATGTATGCTGCCGGCACAAATGGCGGCGGATTGCTCAAAATCGAATCGATTTGTATTCCTCATGGATCTGGCCAACTACATGCAAATAAATTGCAAGGAAAGTTTTCTGCCGAAGCTCAAAACCGTGTCTTTGCATACGTAAAAAGTATCGCCGATCAATATGGAATTGATCAAAAAACATTCCGTGAAAACGACTTTATGTTTGGAGATCAATTATATGTTCCTGTCGATGGCCCTTCAGCGGGACTCGCTCATACCGTTTCTCTTATTTCAACACTGACAAATACCCCAGTAAAACAAGATTTTTCTATGACTGGCGCAATCGATATGCATGGCAACGTGTTGCCGGTTAATGGATATCGGGATAAAATATTAGGTTCTGAGCGATCAGGGATCAGAAACGTTGTAGTTCCTGCTGCTGCAAAACCTGTCATCGAAAGCATCAAAGAAGACTTTAAAGATTTAACTATTTTTTATGTCTCGACAGTTCCAGAAGCACTGAAATTAGTTTTTGAAACAGCACAAATATAATTAAGAGAAAGACTATGATACAAAAAACAATCTTAAAAACCACGTTAATCGCTCTTCTTTTTGCTCCATCACTCAATAAGGCTGCAAGCTTTGGTGGGTTTATGCGCGGAACTCGCGACACCGTTATCACCCTCAGTATTCTGGCATCAATTTACCTTGCATGGGTACATTTTTCTGCAACAACAGACGAAGCCATTTTAATGAATCAGCTTTTAGCACAAAATGCGATTCCTTCGCACATAAAAAAAATTATTACCTCAAAAATTAAATATGCCTCCCTCAGAAGAAATACCTATATTTCCTACGTCCTTAAATACCCATGGGAAAAACAATTTCCACCAGCAGTAAATCTGAGCAAAGCACACGAAACACTCCAATCTCACCATGGAATGAATCTTGTAAAAACGCACATACTCGAACAAGTTGCATTATTGCAACTCAATCCATCTCTCAAGCTACGCCCAATTTGTTTAGTTGGGCCATCGGGAACGGGAAAGACTTCAATTGCTCAAGTAATTGCTCGTGCTATGAATAGACCGTTTAATATTCTTTCGATGGGAAATGATGAAAAATACTTCAGAGGATTTGAATACACCTATGAAGGCTCAGAACCCGGTGCATTCATGAAGCTGCATACCAACTTCAAAAACAAATTCAGCGTCATATTGTTTGATGAACTTGATAAACTCAATAACAAAGCAGCTCAAACTATTCTTGAAGCTCTTGACCCAGAAAGAAATAGTGAATACCAAGATACATTTATGGATTTTCCAATCGATCTTTCTAACCATTTTTTTATCGCAACAGCTAACGATCTTTCTAAAATTCCTTCAGCGATTAAAGACCGGATGACGATTATTAATGTCGATCCATACACCCCAAAAGAAAAAGAAATAATTGCACTCAAAAATTTTATCCCAAAACTCAAAGAAGAATACAACCTTCCAGAGGATGCTATTGCAGAATTAACCGCACTAATGCCACTCATTATCGAAAGAACATCTCGAACTATCGAAGGCGAAAATGGCGTTCGAACACTCCAACAAGCACTCAAGTCTTTAGCTGCTAAATATTACACCGCTTTTCTTATGGGAAAAAAAATTTCAATAACAAAAGAGAATCTTTCATCGTACCTAGATCCACAATTTTCAGAATTTAGACTTTCTGATACCCCAGAAGATGCTATCATGTACGCCAATACGCACCTCAAACGCTTGCGGGTGTCTCAAGAAATATTCAGAAGAATTGAAGATCGAATCAGCGATTTTAAAGGATATGCAGACAAAACAAGTGCAACGCTCATCCGGACCTATGTCGACTGGATTTTAAAATATCCCTTTGTGTCTCAGCAACCAAAGACACCACAGTTTTCTGAAATCATGGCCCAGCTCAATGCAACTCACTACGGAATCTGGCACATAAAAAAAATAATTTGCGAATACCTTGCTGGATTTTTGAAAAGCAACGGCAAATCAAAAAAAATTCTCTGTTTTCATGGCTATCCTGGCGTTGGAAAAACAATGGCAGCAGAATCTATCGCAAAAGCGCTAAACCGACCATTTATCAAAATTTCTCTCTCGAATATCAGGAATTTTTCTAACGAATATCAGCAGCACCCCGGGCACCTTGCAAAAGCCCTCATCTCTGCAAAAAGCCAATACCCAGTAATCCTCTTTGATGAGCTCGATAAAATGGATGCCTCACTTTTTACAGAACTTTTGGAAGCTTTTGACACCAACCAAAACAATGCAATCAAAGATCATTATTTAAATATTAACATAGATCTTTCTAACGCTCTGATTATCGCTACTGCTAACGATATAGAAAGAATTCCTCATCCGCTCTTAAACCGTATGGAACTTGTCCAAATTCATCCCTACACAGTGCAGGAACGTCTTGAAATAGCAAAAAAACACCTGCTTCCTAAGATTCTACAACTGATCCCTCTCCAAGACGAGTCTGTCGCAGCGTTAGAAAAAATTACACCAGAAATTACAATTATACTGTCCCAATATGAAGCCGGAGTTCGCAAACTCAACCAATTACTCACCAAAGCGGCTGAACAGTTGGCGTTTATCGAACTTACCGAAACAAGCGAAAAAACAAAGCTCATTCAAGAAATCACCGCCGAAAAAATTATTGGTGCAGAAAGTGCTGATATCTTACAAGAATGGGATGCCTCAAAACCTCTTACAATTCCAACTATCGGCGTTGTAAATGGCATGTATGCCGGAGGAGCTTGCGGCGGAGGATTACTAAAAATTCAAGCCAACATTATCCCTGGCGGAACCGGCCTTCTCATCAAAAATGAACTTGGTGGTAAAACCGCACAAATATCACACCAACAAACTCTTATGTTTATAAAAACATTTGCTGACAAGCTTGGTATACATTCAGAAATATTAAAAAATTCTGACTTTGCTATTACAAAACAAGATTATAATGAATTTGATGGACCTTCTGCGGGAATCGCGCAAACAGTTGCTCTTATTTCTGCGCTTACAAAACGTCCTGTAAAACCAGGATATGCTGTCACTGGTGCAATGGATGCACTCGGAAATCTCATTCCCGTCGGCGGCTATCGTGATAAAATTCAAGGAACTATTTATGCGGGAATAACACAATTTGTTGTTCCTGAATGTGCGCGAAGAACGATTGAAACGCTACTTCCAGAATTACCAGAAATCACCGTCCATTTTGTAAAAACAATCGATGAGGCAGTTAACATTCTTCTTGAAAAACCATAATTGTAGCGAAAAAAAAGAAACAAACTTAATCAACTATTTCCCAAAAATGAAACTTCCAGGTACGATGTGCGTCATGAATTAAATGTTTTTGTAGAAATAGTATGATGACATTAAAATCTTTTTTGTTTACTGTACTTTGTTTTTCCATAACCAGCACTTCAATAAAACCAGACCTGATCGATGATGTATACAATAATCCTGGAACATGTACTGCTGGTATTGTATTTTTAGTTTCCGCATATAAAAACCTCACCAACCCATCTCTCTCTCGGTCTGGAATTGCGAAAATTACAACAATGCTTACATCTGGAGGATATCTTGCTTACAAATACAAAAAAATCTTAGAACTTATTTTTTTTCTGGATGTCAAACTCAGGCTGCTAGGTGTTCCTTCAAAAAACATTCCTCCTCTCAAAAGAATTCTTAAACGAATTAATCAATTTGAACGCGACACATTGCTAAAACATTTAAAAAGTTTTCCATTCAACCCAAATCCCCAAGATACGCTCTACAGCGATAATGCTAACGTCAGAGAAGCACTCGAAAAAAATAGTTTCTTTTCGCAAGATTGCGTCAATCAAGTTGTAAACACTCTTGCCCTTAACGAAAAACTCTCCCTGGAAGAACGAAGAACGCTCATTCTTACAACCCCTCGATCTCACCCTGCTGGAAAAATCGCCAAAGAAATCGCAAAAGCTCTTGGTAAACCATACATCGTTATTAATTTTGCCAAAGACATGTGGCGTTCATCTCTTCTTGGCAGACCCGACATGGGATTTGGAGAACATGGACGATTATTTGAAGCATTTGCAAAAGCAGGTACCGAATCATGTGTGCTTATTTTCAAAAATATACACGTACTCTCAGAAGATGAAGTAACAGCTCTCATAAACTGCTGCACAAAAAAAACAACCCCTGTAATTGATCGCAGCACCGAAATCGAAATTCCCTTTAAACATGCACTTTCGATAATCATTAATGAAAAAAATAAACTTTCGGACACTTTTTTCTTTCAATACAACGATTTTTTCAAAAACATTTTAGTACGCGAATACTCCGATCAGGAACGCACCGGCATCATTCAAAGCATCATAATTCCAGAACTTATCACCCTGTACTCACTGCCGGAATTTATCGAAAAAACATTATACGAATCAACTCCAGCTCTCGTTGAACTATGGAAAAAAACAAATCAGTCGTTTAAAAATTGCAAACGAATTATTCGAAAAATAACATTTGATTACATTCTTAATCCTGAAAAAAAATCTCTTTCCGAAGACGAGCTTGCTTGGTATTTCAAAGAACAAGAAACCATCGAAGACTACACCTCGCCAGAAATTCCAGAGCACTTTCAGAAATCAATTAAAATTAAACTTTCTGATGCACTTGCCAACGGGAACCTGTATAAACACTACATCGAACAATATCCATTCAAAAAAGAACAAATCCCGGCTATTAAAAAAGAATCCGCAAAAAAAATCTTACGCCAAAATATTGTTGGGATGAAAAAAACACAGCAAGAAATGCTTACCCTGCTCATTGCAAACTCAATTTCAACACCTGAGCACAAAAAAGCTATTTGCTTTGTGGGTCTTGCGGGCACCGGAAAAACTCACTGCGCTCAAGCACTCGCCGACGCAACGCTCAGACAGTCATTTCTTATCGATTTTTCAAGCATCGCAAATCTTCCTGGTGACCCAACCAACGTTGCAGGCGCAGAACCAAGTGATTTCTTTAAAGCATTTTGCACCACTCAATCACGAGCACCGGCAATTATTCTTGATAACATCGACAAAGCAAGCAAGATTAACTTGCTCTTTATGGAAAAAGCCTTAAATCCCCATAAAAATTTTGCGTACCCCGATCAATTTTCTGGATTTGAAATGGATCTTTCGAATGTTTTTTTTATCGCAACCGCAAAAGACTTGTCAGAAATTCCTTCATCAATGCTTCAATACATGGAAATTATCAACCTGGAAGGCTACTCGTTTGAAGAAAAAATTAATATCGCAGAAAAAAAATTATTACCAAGCGCAATCTCAAGCAGATACCTCAGTAACTCAAACGCCGCTGATATTTATTGCGAAATAGCTGCATGCATCACAGAAATTTGTTCAATTGTAGCTCCGTCAGAAAAAGGATTAAATCAGCTAAGCAGAGCAATCAATTCGCTCGTGCTTCAAGAAGTTGTAAGCCTCTTTACAAACAACACAACGCTCAACCTTACTCCGGACAATCTACGCTCATTCATTCCACCGGTACTCAGTGCGTATACACTCAACCCCGCAGAAGATATCACCGCATATTGCAATGATGTCATAAAAAGTCTTGATATCACACCCGAACAATTCAAAAAAATCGAAAATCACATTATCGCTCTTAAACCATGGCGAGGGGGAAATTCAATCACCTTGCTCTACATGGAATGGATTCGTAAATTTCCCTTCAACAAATACGCAAATGAACAAAAGTCTCTCGAATTTGCACGCAACCAACTTGATAAAACACACTTTGGACTCCAGCAAGTAAAAAATCTCATTTTAGATTTTTTAGCAGGGTCATTTGTTGCTGCCGAAACAACCATCAGTAAAAATATTTGTTTTATTGGTGGACCGGGCATCGGAAAAACTACCTTTGCTGAATCAATCGCAAAAGCGCTCAATAGACCCTTTGTACGCATTCCAATCGAATCGATCAAAAGTCTGACTGGAGTTATCGGAGAACATGAAATGTTTGGTGAAGGGCCAGGAGCTATCGGAAAAGCATTGTGCACAACCGAATGCTTAAACCCTGTAATTTTGCTCGACGAAATCGATAAAGCATGTCCAAATGTGCAATATCAATTACTGGAAATTCTCGATCCTGCACAAAATAAAACCATTAAAGATGGCTTTTTGGGGCTTGATATCGATGCATCAAAAATTTTATTCATCGCTTCTGCCAACGATCTTTCGAGTCTTTCGCACGCATTGCGCGATCGCTTACACAAAATCGAACTCTCACCATACGGAAAAGCAGAACGTGTTGGAATTGCCCAAAACATGATTGTCCCTGACATCATAAAAGAATTTAAATTTAATGCCGAAGTTGCAGGCCATCTGTATGGCATGATCGACGACTTGGTAGAAACAACACTCATCACCGAATATGGCGTACGTAACCTCAAACGATTCTTGTACATCGCAGCAAACAAATATGCGCGATTAATTATCGAGAAAAAACCACTCACCAGGCTTTCGGTCGTAGACATACTCAAAGACCAATATCCAGATCTTTTGCAACTCAAAAACGATCCTGCTGCAATTCCAGCAACCGTTCCGCTTATTGGTGTGGTAAATGGCATGTGCGCTGGCAGATCCGATGGTGGGGGGCTTCACAAAACACAAGCCTCAATTATCCCTGGTGGCAGTGGCAACCTTATTAAAAATGAACTTGGTGGCCAAACAGCCCAGGCATCACAAGTACAATCACTCATGTTTATTAAAAATTTTGCAGAAAAATATCAGATCAATCGTGAATTACTTTCAACATCTGATTTTGCAATTATCAAACAACATTACGAAGAATTTGATGGCCCTTCTGCAGGAATCGCACAAACAGTTGCGCTCATTTCTGCTCTCACCAAACGTGCGGTAAAACCTGGATATGCCGTCACCGGGGCAATCGATGCACTGGGCAACTTACTCCCCGTCGGTGGATACCGAGAAAAAATTTTGGGCACCGCACGCACGGGAATTACCAATTTCATCGTCCCAGAATGCGCCCGGGAAACGATGGAAGCGCTCAAACAACAATTTACTGGACTTACCATTATTTTGGTAAAAACAATCGATGAAGCCCTAGATATCTTGCTCGAGAAATAATTTTTCCCAGTCACACAAAATAACAGGGCCCGGATTTCTCCGGGCCCGACCACATTATGCTTAAAATATTTTTACCAACGACTTGCCTCAAACCAATATTCAGCAGGTCTATCTGGATACGCAGATGCATCTACGCCAACAATATCTAAAAAACGATTTAAAGAATAATCCATAACCGCTTGATATTCAGCTGAAGTATGCTGTTCAAGCACAATGGTACCTGGCTCTTCACCACCATAGCGTGCAGCAAAATATCCACCATCAACAGCGTCTTTAAATTTTTTATTAGCGATATACTGTGCTTCAGCATATTTTGCCTTACCTCTCGTTTTCGCATCTTGATCCAAATCACCCCGTGAATCGATAAATGCAAAGTGAGTTTGAATTTGAATTCGTTTATCTTCAACATATCCAGCCGAAACCGCACCAAAACCAACAACTGCCAACACTAACGCCATTTTCTTTAAAATCATCATAAAAACCTCTTTTTATTTAATTTTGTTCAACTCTTTTTAACCTACCTCAGCCGAGTAAAAATTATTTTTTATTCAAAATCACCCACAAAAAGTATGCTTTTTTATAAAATTTCAACACTACAAAATAACAGGGCCCGGATTTCTCCGGGCCCCAAAGTCACTTAAACAGATGCATTATTTTCATTCAGAAACCCAAGCACATGGAGTTCCCACAAAATATCTAATTGCCGAATTCAACATGTTAGATTTTCTATTACCTTTCAATGCATCGTGTGGATCTTTTACCACATCACGAACATGTCTCATGTAATTGATGATTCTCCAACAATTTAAATGAGGCAATCGTGTTTTGATATACGAGAACAATGCTGTCGCACTTCGATGTTGTCCTCCCATACAATGAACAAGCACCTGCCCTCCACTGCTCAACGTTGCATCCATAGAAGCAAATATTTTTTCACTGTATGGCAAAAATTGAGTATGAAAATTTGATATATCATCTTTCTCATCACATGGACAATAAATAAATCGTTGTGCATTTCTTCCTGTGAAGATGTCAAATTCTTTACCGCCAGAACCATTAAACTTCCCATACGATCTAAATGTGTTTCTTATTAAAGCAATATCAGTTGCTCGTTCGCTTGTATATGCAGCAACACACAAAATAAGATCAAAATTCGTACCATCACTAAGTGCGCCAGGAAGACTATCAAATCCGGGATGACCTATCAACGCAACACCATCCTCTGATCCAGTGAGCCACATTTGTTCATTTAATCTGTTAATCTCAATGGTAGTCAATTTTCGTTTTTCTTCAAAAATTTTCGTTGTCGCATTATCATTTCCCAAAAACAAACCACTTCCCATATCTGCAAATGGCAAGTACATGCTGATATCGTAACCTACGTGCGTCGCCATTTTTGATTTCAAATTAGACCAATCCCCACGCTCAATCATTTCCCTCAACTTCTCATCAGAAATTTCTTCAAACCCAGGTGCTGTAAAGTTTTTAATTTTCGTATTTATGTCTGCCAAGTAATCAGGAACTACCTCAGCCGTTGGATCAACCGCCGAAACTTCACTTCGTCGACCAACACCTGCGGCAGGATGAATCGCTCCGCCAGCACCACAACCAGGTGTACCTTCAAACCTAAGTGCACTTGCAGCAGCAAGGGCTAACGCTGGTGAAGGCGCCTTGCTACCCCAAGAACATCCAAGGTAATATTCAACAACACTTCTTAATGTCATGCCATAATATTGTATATTTTCCTGACTTAACTCTTTCAAACTATTAATAGTTTTCACGCCTTTACGCTTACTTGCGCAGAGCGAAATCATATCACACATCACCCGACTATCGTTGCGACCTTCTATACCTGATAGTTTTGCTTGCTCGAACAAGTAGGCAACGGTGATTGCCAAGCTTCGGTTCACACCATCTATGCAGTGAATAATTACCGGTCGACCTAAGTCAAGAGCGTTCGTCATTAATTCAAAAACGCGATCTTTTTCAGGCAAGAATCTGGATACAAACTGATCTTCAGTTGCGTTTGAACTCTCTAAAAATGGACAATAAATAAATGTAACACCATCTTTTTTAAACTCTGCGCAAAAAGGGTTTTGATCGCCTTGCTCAGGTGCAACTTTAGCAGCTCTCCATAGATTACGAAGCTCAATCATATCACGATGCTCTTGTCCACAGGGCCAATCAACAGGATGACCCTCCATTAGACACGCACAAACGTGACAATTTGCCTCATTACCAATCCGTTGATCTAAATTACCAACAAATAAAACAACTGCCGGCTTTTGGGTCAAACCATATTTTCCAGGTACACCAGCTAGCGCAGCTTCATCTTGCGCAAGCCAATAATCTCGCGTAAATTGCCATGTTCCAAGATATAAATTTCCAGCAATTTGATTGAGTTCCGAATAAGGCACAGTAAATCTAACATCTGCAAGGGTATTTAAAGCAGCTTGTCCTTGATTCATCAATTCAGCAAGTTGACCAAAGTTTGCTCTTTCAAAACCAAGGTCTTTATATTTTAAAGTGGTTGCAACTGCTTCTCCTTCATATTGTACGGTACACGAGGATGTCTTCAAGCCTTCAATCGCTGTACGCAATTGAGATAGGAAAGGCACGACCACAGGGAGAGAAGCGCGACAAAGTGTACACGTTTGCGCAGATGGCTCGTTCACATAGGTGCACTTAGAACAGACTTTTCCTTCTGCTTCTTCTGCTCTAAGCCTTGCTCTTCTTGCTTCTATTTCTGCTCTAAGCCTTGCTCTTCTTGCTTCTCTTTCTGCTCTAAGCTTTGCTTGTCTTGCTTCTATTTCTGCTGCTAATCTTGCTTCTTCTGCTCTTCGCTTTTCTGCTGCTTCTTCTGCAGCTCTTTGTCTTTTTTCTTCAACTCTTCTTAGATCTTCTATAGCAGCTGCTTCTTGATCATTCGGATACGAAAAATATTCGATTTTTTCTGGCTCTGTTGGGAAAAAGAGGTTTGTAACATCATAAGAACCATAGCCTGGAAGCCTAAAAGCAAATAAAATTCTAGATTCGTTTAATACCAAACGGGCTGGCGCCATATTTTCTTGTGCAAGATTTTTTCCCGCAAGAGAAGCGGAATATTTTTGATGAATGAAAGCAATAATTGGTCTCCATTCTAAGGTATTAACAGCAAAAGCATTTTTATATGTTTTATGTTTTGTAAGACGAAACCTATTTCCATTGACATACACAAAAAGCTCATCTTGTGTTTTATTTGCCTCAAAATCTGCCACCGAAGTAATAACTGGAATTGCTTCTTCTGCTGCTAATCTTGCTTCTTCTGCTCTTTGTCTTTCTTGTCTTTCTTGTCTTTCTTTTCTTTGTTCTTCTGTGCCTAAACCAAAAAAATCTCTCGTATCTAATGAAAAGTCTCTTAAGATATTAACACCCACATACAAAGCAGTAGAAATACCACCAACCAATGCGGTAACCAATCCGGTTACTCCTAATTTTTTGGCAAGTGACCACGAAGCATCAGTAGCCTGCGCACTCGCGTCAACCAATGGCGCAACCCACGCAGGACACTCCGCTGCAGAATAGACCACAGCTTCATGCGCGCCTTTTGTATCAACTGAAAGCTGAATAACAACTGAATCAAATTCGTTTTCTGCAACAACTGCCAGAACGGCTGGTTGTTTTGCTGCAAAAAGCAATCGCAGCTCGCTGGCAAGCTTGCTTTCGTTATTTTTTATACGTTGTACTAAATCATCTTTTTTGGTAAAAACCTTCAACCAGCGAATTTCTTCCGCCGAGACGGTCATTCTTTTTTGTACCAACGATGCTACATCGCCAGTCACGTGGACCGTTTGCACCTGTTTTGTAGAAAGCGCTGTCGTTTGCGCTCCGGGAACCAGTAACACCGGTTGTCCAATCACATTTGATGCCAAAAGAAGCATCAAACACATCATTTTTATTTTTGTATTCATAAAAAACCCTTTTTTTATACTTTTTTAAGATTCTTTAAGTCTAAAAAATAAAAATGCACCCGAATAAAAAATCATATCCTGGAAGAAATTGTATGATTTTTATGAAAAAAGAAAATTTTCTCCGCTCAAAAGAAGACAGGCTGAAATAATAACCGCTAAAAGATCACCTGACAAAAAAGACCCTTCTTGAATACCTTTTTTGTAAAAAAACGTAAAAAAAGATGCTTTTTTTTATTTTTAAAAAATTACCCCACAAAGCTCAAAAGACTCTTTATCATACGATTATTATGTTGTTTTAAATTCTGTGATTTTTATGTCATCGCTGCGTCTTTTTTTTAGTTTTTTACTCTTTTTTAGCGTTTCTCTGCCCGCTGAACCAACAATTATCGTCAGCAAAGCACCTGCAACACTTGTAAGCAGTTGCGCCATTTCTTACGAGCAAAAAGAAACAATTCCCGCAACACCACCAGCATTTGTCCTTGATTTATCAAAAACCATCTATGGTTCAACACTTGCAAGCTACTTTGGAACAAAAAAAAGCCATTCTTTTTTACAAAATCTATCGTGCAGCCAATTTTCTGACCTTCAAAAACTAATCTCGATCAAAAAAGGTTTATTGTTCAGAAAAACAAGCCCAAAATCTGTTGAATTATTCGTGCACATTACCGGAATTGCTCAAACAACCCCGACAATTGCAACCATTACGATCTTGAAACAACCCCAATCGACTAACCTTACCATGAATATCGATTGCGTTGGGACAACACCCACGCTGCATCCAACGATTCTCAACTGCATGACCAGCCTTTTTTTGCAAGATTCCTGGTGGACCAAACACAAATCAACTCTGCAGCTTGGCGCGATCGCAACACTCATGGTGCTGGCTGAATCACAGCAACGTTCAAGCTACTCGCGCGCGTATGCCAAACGGGTACACCGATTTGTAAAACAATCCGAAAATAAAAAAGCGTTAATTCAGTACAACCTTCTTATGAGTCAACTTCTTACAGGAGCGAGAGAAACAAAAAGGGATAATAATAAAAATATTTTATATAAAGAGTTAGGCCAAACAAGATTCGTACTGTTAACTGGTAACACCATTGCTTTCCCAGAAGGAACAGAAACAACTACCGCAGAAACCAAAGAGCTGACATACCTCATTCCATTCAGCAAGGTTAACCCTTTTGAAATCAAAAAAAACCTCGATCAATTCAACCGTGATGGTTGGCGAGTCTACTTTTTTGACGACCTTGGATGTGGTGACGCAGGGCTTTGGGCTTTTGATCCGACCGGAATGCACACAAAGATCGACCAGCACGCGATTGTTGTGCCAAGAAACTCGATCACGATCTCAAGCTCAGAAATCCTCACCGATGGGATCACCGATGCAATCACCAGCGTTTTTTCTCCTCGGCTTGAAACGGCTCGGGATGGCGCTACTGATGCATAAACAGTAAACAATTCTTTTTTACGACTATTCAAACAGATAAAATATGCGTACCTTGAGAAGATACGCATAGTTTTAACCATAAACACAGATGAAAAACGCTCGCAAAAATCATAGTCAACATAAACATTCGCACAAAAATCATTCTCGTTCTTATCACGCAGAACCACGCAAAAAAAAAGAACATGGCCAAGTTTTCCTACGCGACCAGTCGATAGTTGAAGACATGCTCAAAGACGCTCAAGTACAATCAAACCACACCGTGGTAGAAATCGGCTGTGGCGATGGCTTTTTGACTTCTTCTCTGCTCTGCTACACTCCCTGCAAAAAACTTGTCGTTTTTGAAATTGATGAAGAATGGGCGCGCGTGGTGAAAGAAAAATGCACCTCACCCAAGCTCGATTTGAATGTTATCAATTTTTTGGATGTTGACCTGACTCAGTTTTTTTCGCCTGCTGATCCTGTTGTTTTGCTGGCAAACCTGCCCTACCACATAACGTTTCCCATTTTTCATGTACTCAAAAAAAATGCTGACTTATTTTCGCACGGAGTGGTCATGGTGCAAGAAGAAGTTGCTCAACGCTTAGTCGCCACACACGGACGCAGCGCAGGCGCAATTTCGCACTACTTCCAGCATTATTTTGAGCTCAAGTTACTCACCAAGGTACCACCAACAGCCTTTGACCCTCAACCACAAATTTTCTCTCGACTGGTAAGCTTTCGCCCCAAAAAAGAGATCTGCGCCATCCCAGACGAAGAACAATTCTGGGAATTTGTAAAAACCTGTTTTAGAAATCCACGACAAATGTTGCACAACAACCTTCATGGAACAGCATTTGGGCACATTCCGCTGACGCCCGAAACAACCAATTTACGTGCACAACAAATGAACATGGATCTCTTTTTGGCTTTATGGAGCGGACGCTAATTACACGCCCTCAAGATCTTCAGGATTTACAGGAAATTCTGGAAACATTCTCCTATAAGAATCTTCAACCACAGCCTTTTTTTGTCGTACGTACATGAATGGGTAAGCCCGAACATTTATCAACCCTGCAGCAGTAAACAAATTAACCACAGAACCTCTTTCTCGCGCTTTAACAAGTTCTGGCGGTAACAACAAATACACTGGATCTGGTAGATATTTCACTTTAAAATCTCTAAATTTGGAAAGAAAACGACCAAAAAAATCTTTGTCCTCGAACATTTGTTGCAATCCATCAAGCATCTCTTGATCTTCAGAAAGAACAAAGGGCTTCTTAGATCGATCAGTAAAAATCTTTTTTAACTGATCGATCTGAACAGAATTTGTTATTAAATGATTTTGTCGCGCCTCAAGCGACCTGATATGCTCAAAAACATGTTGCACATAATCTGTTATTGCTCTTTCTTCGCCAGGTTTTAAACCTGTGATTTTAAGCAACTGCTCATAGGTCCAATATTCTTTAGTTCTAGCATCGAACAGGAAAACCCCAGACACTACAAGATCTTCAGGCTCTGAACTATGAGCCGCGACGTAAGAATTTGTGATCCGATTATTGCGTCCTTTTTCAAAAGCTGCATAATCATCACCAAAAATAGTTTTAATATAAACTTCATCTTCGCTTACTGACGCATGCACCAGAGGCACCCTGCGCCCTTCTAATCGCTCAGGAGCAGACCATGGTTGCACGGGATTGGTTCGGCGAGGGGGGGTTGCTTCTCCGTCTGGGAAAAGGCACCTTGCAACAGGAGACAATTCACCATCTGCTCGCTTTACAATGTTTCCATAAAGATTTGGCGACGTATGATCACCGTCCCTTGACGACAAAGAATCTACAATCATTTGATCATCAGATAATCTTAACGGCGCAATACTGTTTTTCTGGAATATTGGCTTAAAAATCTCCAACATTGTCTGACGAGAATTTGTCGAAATCGCTCGTCTCTTGTCTTGAGGGCTTAAAGATTTAAATTGCTCCAATGTCCAATAAAAAACGACTCCTGACTCTTCATACGATAAAAAAACAGATTCTGCATCTTCTCTTCCTGAAGAAGGTGGCGTTCTTGCTGAAACTCGCTCTTTTTCAACAGAAACAGAAGATCCACTACCCCCTCCACATGAATATCCTCGTTGCGTCTGCCAAATTTGACGAGGCGGGGTTGAGGGCAGAGTGCCAAAAGTGTCATCAGAAGAATCATCAGAAAATCCTGTATTCAATGGCGAATCAGAATCTTGCGGCTCCCCGAGATTTTCATCTTCTGGTGCATCTTGCAAGTGCCACACAGAATACGGCGAATCGGGCTGAGGCAAAAGCACACCCAGCTCACGAACTACGCTCACGAAAGTTGGATAAAAAAAACATTTAAATCCTCCTAGTTCTGGCAACTGGGCTGAAACCCCACGCGGTACAAACATCCCTGACGAAACAATCGCTTGTGTTGCACCAGCATCACCTTGGTTGACCGGTGCAGGAGCACCAGTAAGCTCCAATAGCCCAGGGACCGCATCAGCAACCTCAAAATCTTGCGCTGCTCCTTGAGCAGCAAACCTGAACAATTGAGCAATCACAGCCTGCGCTTTTGGATTATGAACATTCTGTAAAAACCACTCAAAAAGATCCTGCGCTTGCGTAGGACTAGTCAAAACCTCACCAACCACGCCTTGCTCTGCATCGCCAAGAGCGAATGAAGCTTGATGCAAACCTTGCAATTGAGACGCGAGCCGTTCTCGTGAAACTCTGAACGTTGCAAAAATTTTCAACAGTTGCTCCATGTTAATTTCTTGATGCATCCCGCCTGGAGCTTGCACCGTCATGACAGGTGTTGAAAGATTCATACCCATAAAACCCTGAGACGATTGAAGCCGCGACAAAAGCATGCGTAAATTTTCTTGCGAAATAAACAGAATAAGATCTTCAGGGCGATCTGCTGCTGGCGCCCCACCAGCAACTTGTACCATCTCTCTTCTTACTGGAACTAGCGCGAGAGGCTCTTCATGGGCAGGAGTTACTACTACTGCATCAACAGTTACAACTGGACCTGGAACTGGATTTACAGCTGGATTTAAAACTGGGCCTGGAACAGCATGAACTGGATCTGGAGTTTGATCTGGAACAGCATGAAATGGATCTGCAGCTGGAGTTTCTTCGCGATTCAACGCAAGATAAGAAAGCCCTGCTAAAAAAAGGCCCCCAATTCCGCTAAGAGTAGCACCCAAAACGCTTACTCCACCCGCAGCTACAGCTGGAACTACAACTGGCAAAGCTTTTACATCAGCTGGCAACGGTTGCTCTGCTTCTGAATCACTTAAAATTACCACAACATGGTTAGTCTCTACCGCAGGAGAACTCTCTGCGGAAGGCTCATCAACAAGCTCCACCACATCACCAGCAACCTGCACATCAGACGCCAATGCTGGTTCAACATCCAACGATTTATTTACCAGCGGTTGTTGGGTTGGTTCTAACAAAAAACCATTTTCCGCAAGATACAAAAAAGAAAAGGGGAATTTTCCGGTCACTCGCTCATCAAGCAGCTCTGCCTGCTGCGCGCGAGCATTTCCCTGCATCGAAAGGACATCACCCGCTGAAGAAATATGCGAAAAATCTTGAACAGACATCAAAAAATCTTCTGTCACAACGCGTGCTGTTCCTGGAGTAGGCTCTACAGAAATAATTGCCCATCGAGGCTGAAAAGATGATAATTTTTTTGGAAAAATCTTATGTGCAGAAAAAAGTTCTTTCATTTCGGCTAATTCATCAACCGTTTTTACCGCGTTTGAAAACGAGGATATAAAATCGCTTATTTTTTTTCGTGCGCTCGCTTGCGCATCAAAATCCTGGAGCGCATTGATCTGAGAAATCAGACGCTTTGCATCCAGAACGGTATAAAAATATATTTCCGAAGCATCCGCATATACACAAAATAATGCCGGTCCACAAAAAGAATCGCCACACGATCGAACAATGTCCGATGCTGGCACACGCAAAAGCTGCGCCGCTGAAAGCGGAAGCGCACTTACAAAAACTACACTCAAAATAATTTTTAACGTTTTTTTAATTATCTGCATAACACCCAAACCCTTTTTATTTATTAAATCACACCAAAAAATTACTCTTTTAGACGACCTGCACTCCTCAAACGCGCTGTTATCTCTCTTCCAACAGCAGCACTATCCGCAGATCGAATGCTCACTTTTATTCGACAGGTATCTCCCAGCTTTAACTCTCCAGTAGGTACCCAAACTCGTTCGGTGTCGCTTTGCGCTTCTAACTTAGAAACAATTTTTACATACACATCACAGTAAGAAGCATTCATTTCATGCGCTGACAGACAATCAAAAAATGCGTTCATAGAAAGTAATACGTTTCCGCTCGTCACATTTCTCAGCGCTTGAATAGCCTGTGCGGCATATCTTCCTGACACGCCAGCTTCTTCACTAACCGCTAAATCTTTTTTCCAGCAAACAGTTGCTTCTATGCTATTTATTTTTGAAAGAAGAATATCTCCCTCTTCTCGACACCGCTCATCAATACCTGCTAAACGCAATTTACGCACTAGAGTGCCATCTGAATTTGTATGCATTTTCCAAACAAAAGTATCTCCCACTTGCGGATTTTCCATACCTACAAACTGACAGGAGCCTTCAATAAAACCGAGTTGATACAATTCATCATCAAATAAAACATTGCGCTTCAATCTTCGTATTGGCTCTTGATCACCGTGCCTTAACGGACTTTTTACATATAAGCGACGAGATTGCTGTTGAACCGTGTCTCCACCAAGATGATCGGTTGAAATCTGCATATCAAAGCAATCCGAAACTGGAAGTTGTGCAAAATAAGGAAAAACAGATAATCCCGCATTTCGCAAGAATGCTGCGCCTGCCATTCTCTCTTTTGCCTCCGGAGTATCATCAATCACAAAATCATCGGCATTTCTCTCCGCTTGATCGTGTGGTGCAAATGTTGCTGGCTCTGTCATAAATCCATCAGCCTCAAACATTAACGATGGGACACTTGGTCCAAAAACAGTTGTTTGTATCGAGTTTGCTGATACAAATTCTTTGCCGCCAAATCGGCGCGATGCCTTAAATCGATCGTCATGCAAAACAGCTGGCTTTGTAAAAAAATCTTCGAATTTTTTTGATCTCAACGCCGGACAAGACGACTCTCCCAAAAAATGCATCATATTGCAAAAACGCTCATACGCGTCAACATATGAAACTAATGGAGCTTGATTTTCTTCAAACAATCCCTGCGGGTACTGATCAACGATGAAATCCTTTCCTTTGTTTACCCACCACGACCATCGCTTAAACCAAATAAAGAGCGAATTACTATCACTCCCCGAACCGAAAATCGCTGGCAGCTCTCGCTGACAATAATCAAAATAGGTAAATTTTTTCAAAATACTTAATTCACGCTCACGCAATCCGGGAAAACACAGTTGCGGAAACATCAAATTAATAAAATTTTTAAAGCGCGTTTTTTTAGTTGTCTGATCCATCTCTGCAAGAGAAACACCTGGAAAGAAACTTCCCACATATGCATCCAAAAAAGTAGGATCTTTTTCTATTTTTTTTAACAGCTCAGCTATTTGATCAATCGTCCAAAAATCGCCCCCAGAATACACTTGTGTTGTTTTTGGATCACACACAGTTACCGCAACACCAGCAGAATCTCGCTCAACTTTTGGTGAATAACGACTTACGATCCTAAATGTAGATCCAGATAAACCTGAACTAATTGCACCAAGATCAGCATCACTTCCATGAAAAACGGCAAGATCGTTATTGGAATGATATCCTGCCGGCAAAATCACATATTGATTTTCTATGCCATTATTTGCACTTACTTCAATTGGATTCAGGGCCCCTGATGCTTGAACGCTTACTGGAAAAAAATATCCTGATTCTGAATTTGCTTGCTTTGTAATTCGAGCTTCTTGCAAGCGATACAATGCAACCGACGGCCCGCACAAAAAAGAATTTTCTTCGATGACCGCTTTTTGATGATCTGCAAAAACCTGTCTTGATTTTACTCCAACAATAGAATTTCTAAATTTATTATATCGATATCCAAAAACACCGAGCCCTGCCAATCCCAACAATTTTGCCACAAGCGAAAAACTACTTGCCTGCGAAGGCTTTGGACGAAAGAACAAAAATGCAAAATAGTTTTTACTATAATTTTTCTTGACAGCAAGAGCCCAGTCGGCATCTTTTTTTGTCAGCAATTTATTTTGCTGAATCGACTTGTTACTCGAAATAATTTTATCATCGATAAAGTGAGTTATTAAAAAATCCAAATCACCTTCAACATCAAAAGAATTAATGCTATCGGCGAATAATAACCAGCCTGGAAAATCGATAAACCAATAAGGATGAATGTCATTTTCCATAAAAAACGTCATTACCGCAAAACCCTCTGGGGTTAACTGCTTATATTTATGCTCACCCTGAGACAAATATTTTCGCAAAACAGTTATTTTTTCCGAACGCAGTAACTCGTTTTCGATCATCAACAAGCGCACATATAATTGCTTAAGTTGCACGGCGGTCCAAAATCGCCCCGAAAAACTCAATACAACCGAAGGACCGATTAAGTCTGAATCTTTATCATAAAAAATGTCTTGCATGGACTCATCGCGAATACTGGTTCCAAGAAACGACTCCCCAAGAACCTGCGTGTCTATTTCCGAGGAGACAATCCCCATAAACAAAAAAATAAAAATGATAAAAAGTTTCTTTTTGCTCATGCGTCTTGCGTACCAACTTTACAACTATTGCCAATGTTTTTACCGTAGCAAAAAATAAAATTGATTGTTTTAAATCAAAAAAAAACTAAAAAAACATCGTTTTAAAGTAATTTTATGATTAAATTTTCTTGCTGAAACGCAATTAAAAAAGGGCCGGGCTAAAAATGCAAGCCCGGCCCTTTTTATAAATAATTATTTTTCAGAATGACAGCTCGCCTCTTTGTGCGATCTCCAAATTTCAAGCTCTCGAGACTGCTTGAGCCATTCAGCAACAAGTCTTTTGTGCTCTTGCGTAAGGGCATCATGCAATCGCGGATCCTCAGAAGCTTTCCAAATTTCTTTTTCGATGCTCTGAATTTCTACAGCAAGATGCTCAACCCAAGCTTCTAATTCAGAAAAATTAAGCCTCATTCCTCTTGACGCTTCTGCGACCTCAAGGCTCCTTGTTTCATTAGAACTGTTATACGCATCCATTCTTTCGCTATTTGTTACATCAAAATAACCCGCCCCCGAAGAAGCACCCCGACGACGAGGAGAAAAATAAAAACCACCTTCTGCATATCGCTCTCGCTCAAGTTCTGCCTTTTGCAAATCCTGGAAGTACCGTTGAAACTCACGTAATCTTCCAAGAATGTACTCAACCTTTTCATAATTATGGGGATCTTTAGATTGTCTTGATGAAGAACAGCTGCTCAGAGCAGGCAGCAATTCACCAATAAAGTAATTAATTTTTTTTAATTTTTCTTGGGTAGATGAACATTTTTCAACCGCCTTAATTTTGCTCACTACAAGCGCATCTAGCTGTTTAATCATCAAATCAGAAAGTGGTGCCTGTAAACCACTTCCTACAAAAAACAAAACGAACAAACTAATTATTTTTCTGTTCATACACAATTCCTGTAAATCCAACACGCAAACTATATAAAAATTATTCCAAATCTCAGGCAAATAACAATTGGATCGTCTTTTTTATTCAAAAAATAACGTTTTTAGGCTTTTTTGAATCACAATAATGCCCGCCGAACCCTAAAATCTGCGGCACAGCCATTTTTTAACGCTTGTACAAAATCACTCATTTCCCACTCTACAGCAGCGTTATCAATCCATTCATCAAGAAAATCTCTCTGCTCCTCTAATTCTTGAGTTGTTAAAACTGTTCCATCTTCTTTGGTAAATCCACCGCTGAATCGCCGTTCTTCAGCGCCCTCTGCAGGAAGACCAATCTCTCTTTTTATCGCGCCCAAAATTGCACCATAAACAAACTGCAGCAAGTCACTTCTTGGGTCAAAATTCTGCCCAGCAACCGCTTTTAAATTCGCGACATCTTGCGTAAGTTGCGCCAAGGAACGAGAAAAAACACTCGGACAAAAAAAGACTACCCAAAACAGATAGCCCAACAATTTAATAAAAGATAATTTCACAAGCTTTCTCCAAAAACCCTATTTTCCAGAAGTTGCTTACAAACGTGATCAACCAAAAAAGACGTTACATAACCGCCTAAAACTACAAAGCCCTGAAGACTCAGGGCTTTATAAGTATACTTAAGAACCGGTTGTTTTTGAAAGATGATAGTGAGATCCCTCAAAATGATAGTTACATGAAAGCTCAACTTTGTGTCCAACCAATCGCTCGATTTGCAAGATCGCCGAAAACTCAGTATTGAGCAAATAGTGATACACACGACTTCCAACACTTAACGTCATCCGAGAGTTAGGAATATCTTTTTTGATATCCCGAGAAACTCCAGAAAGCACTGCATACGCATCCGCAGCTGCAGACTTTACAAAACCATTTCCCTTGCACTGGAAGCACTCATCGGTTAAGTTTTGCACTAACGTTCTTCCCGAACGTTTTCGCGTCATCTGAACAAGACCAAATTCAGAAACTTTAAGCGTTACCGACTGAAATTTATCGCGCTCTTTAAGCTCTTTTTCCAAGAACCGCGAAAGCTTTTGCCGGTTTGACGACTTATACATATCAATAAAATCGATAACGATAAGTCCACCAATGTTACGCAAACGCAATTGACGCACAACTTCTTCTGCGGCCTCAAGGTTAGTAGTCAAAATCGTATTTTCCATCGACCCTTTACCGATAAACTTTCCAGTATTTACGTCAATAACCGTCATCGCCTCAGTTGATTCGATAATCAAACTGCCGCCAGACTTTAAATACACCTTTTTATCCAGCAGAGGATTAACCTGCTTTTCCACGCCAAAATATTCAAATGCAGGGATTGTTTCGGTGTATAAACGCAAGAGATGCAGCTGATCTGGCATAAAATACTTTATAAACCGCTGAATTCCCTGAAAATCATCCTGAGAATCGCAAATTACAGCCTCGATATCATTATCAAGATGTTCTCTGACTGCCCTGAGTGGAATTGGTAAATCCTCATGAATCTTTTCACCAACTTCAGCACTTTTTAATTTTTTATTGATCGAATGCCACACAGAAACAAGCATAGCCAAATCTTTTGTAATATTTTCACTGCTTTTATTTTCTGCGGTTGTTCGAATAATCGCACCCATTCCCGTTGGCAAATAACTCGTAACAATTGTCTTGAGTCGTTCACGCTCTGCAGGATCGTCAATTTTCCGCGAAACACCGATTTGTGAAATATTTGGCATCAAGACAATAAATTTGCCCGGTAACGTAAAACAAGTAGAAAGCTTTGCGCCCTTTTCGCCTACCGGTTCTTTGATCACCTGGACCAAAATAGAATCGCCTTCTTTAAATATTTTGCTAATATCCATCTGATTTTTTGGAATCAAACCCGATGTTTCAACCGGCAAATCAAGATCTGCAACATCGCCATCAAGATCTTCTGTCGATGACTCTACACTTCGCGCTCGATCAACTTCGGTGATATGCAAAAAACCTGAACGTGCCTGGCCAATGTCCACAAACGCTGTTTGTATTCCTGGCAAAATTTTGGAAACTTTTCCTTTAAAAAAGCATTTTTCAAGCTCCGGACGAGCTCTTGACTCGAAATATAGATCTTGAAGCCTATTTTCGTTATCAACAACAGCAACTCGAGCTTGCCACTGCTCCCTTTGTATAATAATTTTTTTCAACTGATACCCTACTAAAACAAATTTTCTTCTTTTTTATTGTTCTTTTTTAATACTTTTAACATCCTACATGAGAATCGATTATCTGAGTAGAAAATCGAACAAACATTCTTAACTTAAGCCGCAATTAAAAGTAAAAAACATTAGCCCACCAAGGAGCTCCGACATGAAAACACTCTTAAAATCTTTATTATCGTGCAGCTTGACCGTAGTTCTTCTCGGTTTTTCTGGCTGCACAGATACCAAAAAAAAGTCTAACACAAACTCTCCAAAAAAAGTTACAACAAAAAAAACAGTTAAAAAAAGCGTAAAAACAGATAAAAATGATACAAAAGTTGCATCCTTGTACAACAATGCCGACAGAAGCTTTTCAGATTCTAGCCTTGAAGACGAAGGCAATAGACTCAGCTTTATCGACGATCAGCCAATCGAACTTTTTGACCAAAAATCATTTGACCCTTCAGAAGAAGATGAAAAATTAAGTGCTCTTTCCCCAGCTGACCAACAAGCACTCGAAGCCGAAGTGAACTCACTTGTTGCGCTCTGGCAATCAGAAGACGCAGAAAACAACAATCAGGTTTCTGTCGATTTCAAATCACTCTTTCTTGACGATGAAATAACAAAATCTCCAGCACCTGAGCAAATTCATACAGAACAAAAAGTTGCTGAAAATGATGCTTCTGAAACAACCAAAAGCTTTGAAACCGAAGAACTTGAAACATTGCAATACCTAGCAAACCTTGAGCAAGAAGAAGGCGAAGAAATTGAAGCTTCAAACCCAACCCCTTCAACCGAATCCAACTTATTGGCATAAAAAAAGCCATAGAAAAGAAAAAGGACTGGAAAAAATCCAGTCCTTTTTCTTTTCTATGCAAAACACATTATCCGTTAGACGCTTTTGCTGCCTCAAGTTTTTGTTGCTGCTGTACAATCTGATTGATTCTGTTTATCACCAGACCCAAGCGCATTTCTTGACGCTCAAAGCCATACATATATCGAGAATAGCTCACCATTAAATACTTGCGAATACTCTTTGCCTGACTTCTCAAAAATTTTATCGATTGGTCTAAATACTTATCAGAAGAAAGCCGTGCATCGGACTCTGGAACAAGAATTGTCTCTGGATGACCAGATTGCCCATACGGAGAAAACTCAGCAACTTCGCTCTCGATTTCTGCAATAATGCCCTCAAGAAGAGACGCATACATTGCAACACTTTCTAGCAAGGCATCTTTTTTCTTTAAATCAATTGTGGATCCAGCTGCTTCTGTTATTGAATTCATAACAGTTTCTATATTTTTTGCACGTTCCCAAATTTCTTTAATTCGGCCCTTGATTTCATCTTTCAACACAGACAAACCGCTAATCGCTAATTTTAACGCAACTTGCTGAGACTCAGAAACAGGAGCACATGCTATTTCAACCTTTACTTCTTTTTCTTCAGCTTGATTGGATGCCTGTGTAACCTCTGGCGTTGAATCTGCTGCGCCATCAACTGTCATTAAATTATCTGCATCATGCTCTAAATAAGACATAACCCATTCCTAACGTTATTTTTATTTAATTACAAAATTAATCATACGGCCCGGGACAAAAATCACCGTGACAGTCATGCCATCATTTAACCATTTCTCAATAACAGTACGAGCCAAAGACTCTACAATTTCTCTTGTCGCTGTTGCTTCAACCTGAATTGTCGCCCGTAATTTACCATTTACCTGAACAGGAAGTTCGATCAGAGACTCTTGCACAAGCAAAGAATCATACTGCGGCCATACTTGTTCGTGTAATTTCAAATCAAAACAGACTTCCAACAACTCAGTAGAAAGATACGGAATCATTATGCTGCAAACAACCAACAAGTCACGTACCATTTCTTTTGAAAGCTTCAAATTTTTTCCTTGAATATCATTATACAATTCCATCAAAGATGCTACTGCCGTATTTACAGAATAACGTTCAATACGATCTGAATATTCTTTTAAAAATTTATTAAATCTACGTGCCGCTTGATCAGAAACCTTTTCACCCGCAGCAACAAGACAAGCACCTGAAGAAACAAGCGTCCACAAACGCTTAATAAAATGAAACACTCCACGAATTGAATCTGCTTGCCATTCATTATCAAGCTCTGGTGGCCCCATAAACAATGTGTACATTCGCAGGGTATCAACACCATACAAATCAACAATATCATTCGGAGAAACAGTATTTCCTTTTGATTTTGACATTTTTTCAACACGACCGGTTGTTGCTGACTTCATACACACCATTCCCTGGTTAAATAACCGTTTAAATGGTTCATGAAATGGAAGCACACCAACATCGTATAAAACTTTTACATAAAAACGAGAATACAAGAGATGTAAAACCGCATGTTCGATACCACCAACGTACAAGTCAACCGGCATCCAATACTGCATGTCTTTCATGGAAAACGCTTCTGTTGTTAACTGAGGATTTACATATCTCAAGAAATACCAACAAGAACCAGCCCATTGAGGCATCGTATTTGTTTCTCTTTTTGCTGGCCCGGAACAGGATGGACACGTAATGTTTACCCACCAATCAATAGCCGCAAGCGGAGACTCTCCTGTACCCGTTGGCTGATAGGACTCAACCTGAGGAAGCAAGACAGGAAGCTGTGATTCTGGAACAGCAACAATCCCACACGAAGCACAATGCACCAAAGGAATTGGCTCTCCCCAATACCGCTGACGAGAAAAAATCCAATCGCGAAGTTTGTAGGTAACATGTGAACGAGCAAATCCTTTTGCAGCACAATACTTAATAATTTCTTCTCGACAATCTCCGGCACGACGTCCTGCAAACGGCGTAGGCTCAAGTAAAATACCATCTTTCATATCGGTGTAACAATACTCAAACGCCTCTACTTTTGCGCGTTCTACAGGATCTTGCGGAACCAAAACAATCTTGAGGGGAATGTTATACTTTTGAGCAAACGCAAAATCTCTTTCATCATGCGCCGAGCATTTTACAATCCCAGTTCCATAATGAGCGAGCGCAAAACTTGCAACCCAAATAGGAAGCTCATTTCCACTCACAGGATCGATAATATATCTGCCGGTAAAAATTCCTTCCGATTTTTCTTCCTCTTCAACTGTTCTATGTGCACCGCCTGCACGTTTATCAAGAATATATTTGCAGTACTCTTTAACCGTTTGTTCCGTTTCCGTTCCTGCGATCAAGATATCAAGCAATTCGTGATCTGGAGCAATAACCACAAATGTATCCGCCATAAAGGCTTCAAAGTGCGCATTAAAAGTTTCGATCTCAAGATCCATGTCTTTGACTCGAGCAGAAAAACGCAATCCTTCGCTCTTACCGATCCAGTTTGCCTGCATTAATTTAACTTTTTCTGGCCAATCAAGTGTATTCAAGTCATTGAGCAATCGCTCTGCATACTCTGTAATTTTAAGCACCCACTGACGAATAGATTTTTGCTCAACTGCAGTCCCACAGCGTTCACACGATCCGCCGGAAGCTTCTTCGTTTGCAAGACCCGTCAAACATTGCGGACACCAGTTGATTGGCATGTTTGCTTCATAAGCCAATCCACGCTCAAACATTTTAACAAAAATCCACTGCGTCCATTTATAGTATTCAGGATCCGTTGTACTTAACTCTTTATCCCAGTCATAAATAGCACCAATTGTGCGAAGCTGCGCACCAATTTTTTCTATATTTTGTTTTGTACAAATTTCAGGATGAATGCCACGCTTAATCGCATTATTTTCTGCGGGCAACCCAAAAGCATCATACCCCATAGGGTGAAGAACATTAAAACCCTGAAGAAATTTTTGACGCGCATACACGTCAGAAAAAACATACCCCTTCCAGTGGCCAACGTGAAGACCATCTCCAGAAGGATACGGAAACATATCTAAACAATAATATTTTGGCTTAGTTGTATCATTTTTTGTTTTATACGGAGCTTTATCGGCCCAAAAAGCCTGCAACCGTTGTTCGATTTTTTTAAAATTATATTCCATGAAAGCTCCAAAACATCCCTAAAAAAGGAAACTTTGGTCAGTATATCACCAGAAAAACGATTTGACACTGCGATAATACAAGAGAATTTGCAAATCAAAATTATCTAGTAGAAAACAAGTGTTGCACAAAACAATTGAACGATTTTGACAAACAGTCGTAAGTTGAAAGTACAAGAACTCATTTAAAATGGTTAAAACCTCTACACTGGATACAAAAAGATGATCATTAAAAAAAAGCTGTTAATAGGGCTCCTTTTACTTACAATGACCACTAGATACATTTTTAGTAATGATCACCAGGAAGCCTGCGAAAATAGCAAAGTTTTTGAGTCAAATAAAAAAGAACTTACTATTCTTTTAATTATTCAAGCCCGCAATAATCTTGCACCATTTGCGATTCAAAATCTTCGAGCCCTTACAAGCGCAGGGGTTCCCAGTCACATAAACTTTGTAATTCAATGGGAACAACCAAATCAAAACGGGGTTTTTAGATATCTTCTTGAAGGAAATCAGCTCGTTGAAAAATATAAAAATATACATGATACAAATGCGCGAAATCCTCTTGAACGAGCAGTAAGCGCCTTTAATTGGACCATAGAAAACTATCCATCAAAAAAAATTGGTGTTATTTGGTGGAACCACGGATTTGGGGGTGTTGATCCAATCTGGGGAAATGCAGTAAGGTTTCCAATGTATTTGCACAATCAAGCACACTCTCAGAAGGCAAATATCTACGACCTTGTACACATCAGCAATAATGAACATCGCGCGATGATGTTTGATGAAGAAAATCGCACATACCTTAAAACAGAAGATCTTGCTGCCGCATGTCGTCAGATGTCTATGCGTATTGGACGAAAATTAGATTTTATCGGTTTTGATGCATGCTTTATGTCTTCAGCTGAAGTCTGGTCCATCGTTCATCCATTTGCTACCGTCGGGATTGGTTCGGCAGAAATTGAACTTGCAACAGGATGGCACTACTCTGGACTTATTAAGCAACTCAGAAAAGGAAATCAATCTCCACAAGAAATCGCGAAAATAATCGTTTGCACCTATGACCAGTATTACACCGGCAAAACACAATTTCACACACAAACTGCTATTGAACTTAATAAGGTTGCACCAGTAACTCAAAACTTAAATGCTATCGCAGAAAAATTAACCTTATATATGGATATATTTGGAACAAAATTCAAACAACTAATCATAAAAGCACGCAAAGCCTCCCTTGAATATGCAAACCCAATATTCGTAGATCTTTGCTCTTTTTATGACGAACTTCACAAGCAGCTGTCTTCAACACATTTAGCCAAAGGAGCCGATGCTGTAAATCAAGCTCAAACTCTTCACAACGCCCCTGGGCTGTATAACTCTGCACACGATACACACGAGATTAAAGAGCTTAAAGAACTCTTAAGAACTGGAAAAAAACTAATTGAATCCTCTGTTATTCATCACACAACAAGTGCACGTCTCTCTCGCGGCGGTGGGTATGGAATTTACTTTCCATGCAGAGATTTTTATGACACATACAGCACAGGAGCTTTTTCAAAAATCTCTGAATGGCCAAAATTTGTGAAAAAATTTAACACCATGGTTCAAGAACGAGAATTTGCAGCTCTCCTCTAAAAAGTCGAAAGGACTTAAAAAATAATGTTCAAAAAAATACTTTTTTTTGCCGCGCTTGTAGGAATCCAACAACACGCTCAATCGCTTGATGATGGAACAATTAAAAATCTTCTTAATCAACCCTCACCAACAACCCCCCAAACAGAACCCGCAACAGTTACAAGCGCTACAACACAGAGCAATACAAGCAACGAAACTCAAGCCACAAGCCCTGATTCTGCTACATCTAAAATAACAACCCTAGAAATGAAAGCTCCTTCATCACCGTCAGCTACACCTATTTTTGAGCCAGGCGCTTCTTTAGCGCGCCCTGGCCGTAACGCAGAAGAACTAGCATCAAGCGATGACCAAGAAGAAACTTCTGATTCTGGGCATTTTTTTGATATCAGTACCGAACAAGATCCATCCGAAAATATTAGAATTTCTATGCCGCGAATCTTAAGAATGCCAAACCTAAACCCTTTTTCTAGAAGGCCTGATTTCGACAGACATTTCCATAGAAACTATGACAACAATCAATATGAGGATGATGTGGACGAATCTGTAAACCTAGAAACACTCAATAAAAAAACCCAAGAAGCTCGCGCAGACCTAGATAAAGCGGAAGCAGAGATGAAGCAAACAAACGAGAAAAAAAATAGCTCTTCAGAATTTTTAAACCTAAAAAAAGCTATCCAAACAAAAAAACAAGCTGATAGCGACTACAATGCAGCTCTTGAAGTATTCAACAACTCAACGATCAAATCAGATGATGATGAAGCATTTAACGAATATCAACGCGCATCTTTCCGATATAGCAGACTTATACGCATACTAGCACAACAACGCCGATAGTATTTTTTAAGAGCGCTGCGAATGTTTTCTGGCGCTCTTATCCTCAAGTCTTGTAAGAAAAAAAGACTTTAGGCAAAACTGACCAGCATACGATTAAAAAAAACCTGGTCAGTTAATGAAGCAATCAAATATTTTTTTCAAAATCTCTTTTTTTATCAAAATCTTTTTACTGCTCTCAACAACAATCCGTCCTGGCGATATTGCAAATGAAATG
>Ga0194133_10000380_pt1 | contig 93498 bp, 77 predicted proteins | sample TA2KigOf40mmetaG_FD_155448 | JGI IMG/M metagenome (GOLD analysis project Ga0194133, IMG submission 155448) | Freshwater microbial communities from Lake Tanganyika, Tanzania - TA2015055 Kigoma Offshore 40m | ecosystem: Environmental > Aquatic > Freshwater > Lake | place: Tanzania: Lake...
TTTTGATCCACCATTATATTTAGTTATGTGGAAGATTGTGTATGAGCTATTAGTTCCAACCCAATTACCACCAGAGATCTGTACTTGTGCATTTGTTCCACCAGTTAAGATCCAAGGAGTAACACTTTTGTCAATTGCTACAGTCGTACTAATGGAAGCATTTCTATTATTTCCTGACAAATCGTTCCAAACTGATTGGGATGGATTAGCAGAGTAAGAATCGTACCAGGAGTATGGTTGATAGCTCTTGATTTTATCATCTTGTGCTTTAATAGCTGCTCTCCTAGCAGTGATTCCTTGTGTGGCAGCTTCAGCTGCAATTCTAGCATCTTCTGCAGCCTTAGCTGCTGCATCATCTGCTGCAATTTGTGCATTCAAAGCAGTTCCCATGTTAGCGATTGCTGCTACATTCGAATATTTCTGGATTAATGCTCTTTCTATTTGTCGAATATCCGCCAAACTCAAAGCTCTATTGAAAACAATCATCTCGTAGCAAGCCCAATCAGATGGTTCATTATTTGTTCCTACATTAATTCCTATTCCATTTGGTATCGCTGTAGTAGATCCACCGGTGAATCCATATTCTACATTTATTTTAGCAGCTCCAGCTTTATTGTAATCGATTTGATCAACAGTCAATATCCATTCCTGACCAGCGTTTCCTATATTTAAATTAAAAGCTTCTTGACCAATGGTTTTAGGGTCATCTGCCGCATATTTATATTCTGGTTTATAATATCGTGCGCTAAAACGACCATCGCATTTCGCAACACCGTCACGGCCAGTACTAAACCAACTTAGTGTTAACCCATTGTTAAATCCATTACACATAAAGAACATATTTTCATTAAAATACGTCTCATTTGTAGGTTCGAACACATTTCGCTTGGACCCAGCAGGAATTGAATTATTTGGTGCGGAACTAATAGTCAACCAACTATTATGATGAATACCAACATTTGAATTCCAAAATCCAGACAGCCAATTCTCACTCTTTCCATTCCAAATTCTTCCTCTTGCATCACCATTGTACTTACTTATGTGAAAAATAGTATATGAACTACTTGTTCCTACCCAAGAATTACCGCTTATATCGACTGTTGCATTAGTTCCACCTCTTAAAAACCAGGGTGATGCATTGTAGTCAACAACTACATTAGTGCTTAATCCAGCATTTCTATTATTTCCTGACAAATCTGTCCAAACACCTCCTGATGGATTAGCAGAGTAAGAATCGTACCAAGAAAATGGTTGATAACTCCTAATTTTATCATCTTGTGCTTTAACATTTGCTCTCCTAGTATTTATACTTTGTTCTGCAGTTAGATCTGCTTCGAGAATTTGAAATACTACTATTCCATCATATTCTTTACTTGTGTCATTAATAGGATTATATTGTGAATTTTCTTGCCCTGGACTCGAATTTGGTGCGATGTAAGCTCCCTTATAAACATTTGAGGCACCACCTCCTCCACCACCAGCATGTGTTATTTGTATATTATTATAACTAGAAGGACCTCCATATCCAGATGCTAATCCACCACCTTCCCCACCACCATACCATACTTCATTGGAATTTAAAGGTGTTCTTTTATACATACTTTTAAGATCACCATCTGTACTTGAATTTAGTTTATCCTCTGATACTTGTAATTGGCTTGCTGGTAGTAGTTCTTCCCACATAGGGCGAATATTTTTATACATTACCCATTTTCCGCCGTCCCCAATTGACAATGCATTTCCTCCTTGATAATATTCAGCTGACCTCTCTGCCGCATTCTCGTTAAATCCTTTACCGCCTCCTCCACCAGCGATAGCTATTATACTTCTTATTCCTTCTGCCGAATCTATCGCTGCATTACTTCTTCTAATATCTGATGATCCTCCACCTCCTTTAGAGTAAAATATAATATTCGGATGCGTTTTAAATGTTTTTCCTCCATTTGGCCAACCACCATTAGTACCTTCTCCCTTTCCTCCAACAACTACATAAATATTTGTTTCACCTTGTATTTGATAATCACAACAAAACCATCCTCCCATTGAACTCATTGTGTTTAACGTTTTTCCACCATCTCCTCCTCTAACCCATACTCTTACTTTTTTTGCATTTTTTACAGGAAATGTTTGTAAGTTTCCTGTATAATTGAACTCTATCTTTTGTCCAACTATATAACGTTCTGCCTGGAAATTTTCAATTACATCGCTATTTTTTATCGAGAGAGGTTTTTCTATAAATTCAAAATTTCTTTTTCTCTTTTTTCCAATTTTTCGATTTGTCAATCCATCAAAAATAAAAAATAAAACCAATGATGAAATGGAAATTAATAGAATACTCTCTCGCCGGTATCCTATGTATTTCAGCACAATAAAGCAAGATATTACTACCGCTAGTATCAATAAACCAATCTTGCTGAATATTAGTTTTTTCTCCATTATTATATTATTAGAAAAATATAATAACTTTTAAATTAAATTTCTAAAAAATTAAATTTTATTTGTATTGATCTCTAACTCTTCTCTTCTCTTCTAATATTCTTAATTTATTAGATACATCTTGATCCGCAGCACTCAATGCGGTTCCAAGTGAATTACAATTCTCAGGATTGGCTGGTGGAAGTGCTCTACCGGGTGCAATCAATGCCTTAATTTGATCACTTGGACAAAATTTATATTGATTAATTAATGAATCTTGATATTCATTATATGCTGCAACAGCATCTCTCTCAGCAGTTTCTAATTGTTTTCTATAATTTCTTATTGATTCTTCAGCTAAAATCTGGGCACTCAATTTTGCTGCATAATCTTGCTCTGCTAAGGTCATTGTCTTAGAAGCACTAGTGAATGATTCCTCCGCTAAACTCAATGATTTCTCAGCTGCCTTCTGCGCATCAAGCTTTGCATCATAATTAAGTTTATCTTGCTGGTTCTTCGCGGTCTCAGCTGCCAAAGCTTGGTCTGCACGTCTTAAGGCATTTTCTTCCTCTAATAATGCTGCAAATCTATTATTGTAATTTTGTAAAGCCTGTCTTTCAAGTAATTCTTCTTGAGTTAACTGGGAACTTAATATTGATGTTTGAGTCTCAAGATTTGCTCTTGCAGCAGCACTTGCATTGTATGCAGCTAATATCTTTTGTTCTTCCTGTTCGTTAAAAATTAAACTTGCTTTAGCTGCGTTCAACTGTAATTTCTTCTCTTCTTCCTCAGCTGCTTTAGCGTTATAAAGAGAAGTTGCACTTGCAAATGATGTTACCGCTTGGTTGTATTGAGTAGTCAATTGATTTACTTGAGAATTAATATTTGATTCAACTTCAAGATCTCTCCTCCAAGCAGCTTCTGCATCAGCTTTATCTTCGGCGGTTGCATTCACGATTTGATTTGTTGTTTGTACGAGTAGTGCTGCTTCCTCTGCTTCTGCTCTAGCGGCATTATATTGAGCCTGTAACTGTACGCCCTCTGGAGTTCTATCTGCAGCATTCAAATTAACAAGTTGCTGGATTAAATCCTGTTCCTCACTTCTAGCTCTATCTAACTCACTTGTGATAGCATTAACAATATTTTTCTTATTTTCTTCATCTTGTCTTCTCTTCTCCAGTTCATTCTCAGCTTCTATCTTTTGTTGAGCAATACTTGCGAGAATCATTTCTTCTTGTTGAGCAATAAGGGCAGTAGTATTTTGTTCCTGCAAAATATTCTCGTAATTAGCTAAATTGATAGCACTTTTCTCTTCTGCTCTTGCTAACTCACTCAAGTACTGTCTTACATCGGCTTCCTCCTCTGGAACGAAATTTTCAATAATTAATTCGTTTGTTGGTGTAATAATGTAAAAAATAATTATTGCCATCAATGGAATCAAAATCATATTTTTCTCACTCATTTTCATAACCATTTTATGAATTCCAAAATATCCTAAACTCGCAACCACTAATGATAGAATAAAATAACAAACTTTTTTAAGAAAATCCTTATTCATAATATTTTAAATATTTTTTTTTATAAAAAATATTTAATATTGGAATATTATTATATACTACATTACTAAAAAATTAAAAAAATTATGATTGTCTATCTCTTCTTCTATCCCCTCTATTTTTACGATCAAAACTAGATCTTCTTTCTCTTTCATCTCTCCTTTTTACTGCCATTTGATTCACTAAATCTTCCTCATTAACTCTATTATAACTATCTTCCATCGACATATTATCACTTTCCTCATCTTGCAACATCATTTGTTCACTTTCCATAATTCCCTTCTTACCTTTACCTTTCCTCATACCTTTCATTTTTGATCTTCTCATTTGCTCTTCTTGCATAGGCACTGCTAAAGCTGGTGCAGGTGAGGGAGTTACCATAGGCATTGAAGTAGCTGGTGCTGGTGCCATCATTGTAGAAGGAGCTGGTGCAGGAGCCATTACTGGAGCTGGTGATGGTGCAATTATAGAAGCCTGTGCAGGAGTTCTCATTTGATTTCCCTCTGGAGCTTTACTACCACAAGCTTTTGAAGAATCTTCGGTTCTATAGGATCCATCTCTTCCGTATTCATTTATTATATGAGGTTGATTACTGTTAAATGAAACATTTATGTTTATTGGATTTCTTGAATCTTCATTTTCATTATACATATCATAATTATCATCGTATCCTAAATTATTACCAGATAAATCATCTCCTTCTTCGTATTTTCTTTCAATATTAGTTTTTAATGCTTCATTCCCTTTACTCATTGAATTAGTATCTTCCAATGGTGACCCAACTAATGAATTCTTTGCTGGAGAAATTTTCCTATTTTTCATTTTATCAAAGAGGTTTTCTCCAGGAACAAATGATCCGAGAGGTCTTTGGTTAGGGTTAGTAAAGGAGAATTCTTCTCCAAATGGAACATCAACTTGAATTCCTCCCATTGAATAACCATTATTACTTACCATACCTTGGTTTGGAAAACCAAAAGTTGAGAAAGATCCATCACTAAAATTAGCATCACCTCCAAAACCAAATTGTAATTTTCCACTTGAAGTTGTACCATCATCACTACTACTTAATTGCATCATATAATCAGTTGGCTGGACTCCTTGATTCAATGCGGTTATGGATCCATCTGGTCCCCAAGCAGCTGGAACCATACTGTCTCCAGAACTACTGGATTGGGTATCCCCAAATTGGATTTTTCTTTTTGGTAATTTGGAAATTCCAGAACTATCTTGACTTACTCTTGATAATTGAGGAACATTATTGAAATTGGATAGACTAGCATATCTATTTTGTCCTTCTCCCATCCTAAAATTTTCAATCATAAAACTCTCCATATTTTTCTCGAAAAGTCTTTTTGCGGAGAAATCAATAATTAAATATAAAATAAGGGCAAATACTGGAATAGTTAATATATCAATAGTTTGAAATTTTCCATGCATAATAAAAACAATTAATGATGCTACAAATATTGAAAATAATATATAAGACAATCTACATGTTGTAATCTTAATATTCATTATAATTATTTAGATAATTTTTCTAAATTATATTTCCTTTTTGACCAACATAAACAAAATAAAAATTGCTATCAAAAATGTTAAAATAAAAATCACAGAAGATACAATAACATATGGATATACTTTATCAATAATGTACATAAATATAGGGTCAATCACCTGTCTTTTAATTTTTTCTTTTGTTTCCTCTTTACTTATCTCGGAGATAAAATAATCCATTGCAGATTTAGAAATTTTATCCATATTTTTTTTTTATAAAAATTTTTCGATTTAATAACTTATTACTTAAATAATAAAATGGAGTTTCTACAATTACAAAATACAATAGCCCCCTTTGGAATAGAATCATCTGGAGGAATAAAATATCTAAAAGTTTTATTGAAAATGGATGATACTAATCATCAATTTGTAAAAGATAGATTGGAATATTTTGAACAATTGGAAGCAAAAAAATTGGGAAATTTTCCAATCATAAGCAATATAAGAAAATTAAAAGATAATAATGATCTTTTAAGAATTAAAATCAAAACCTTCAAAAATAAAACTTTCACAAAAATAAATTATGACAAAAATTGCCTTAAAGAGGATTATTTGAAAACATTGGATGAATTAACTTTAGATGCAAAAATTCATACAAAAATTTCGATTGGAAAAGGTTATACCTTTCAGGTTGATGGAGAGACGAAATGTGGTTTAAATATCCAATTGGAAGAAGTTACTATTTTATAACTTGCGTTATATATTTCTTTTTTTAGTGATTTATATAGTATAAATGACTGAGAAAGTATTTAATAACCGTAATTACCAAACAAAGGATAATTCTCTTATCCAATATGCGACACCAAAGAGTGTTAACAAGGGTCCTCTTATAAGTAGAGCACATTATTTAGAGGATAATGAAAAACTTCCAATCTTTTTCGAAACTGAATTTTTTAGGAATGAGAGTGGAGTAATAACTAATGAAAAAGGAGCCAATTTTTTAATTATTCCATTGGATGAAATAAATCAAGCTTTTTTCGAATTTGTTGAAGAATTGGATGAATTGGGAAAAGGAAAAACTTGGGAGAACTGCAAGAAATGGTTTGGTTCCCAATTAGAATTAGATTTAATTGATTCGTGGTATAAGAGTGATATCACTCCTTCCAGCAAGGGTCCCAATTATTTAAAACTTAGATTGGATTTGGATAATTTATTTATTAAAAATCAGTTTGGGACATTGGTTGACCTTCATTTAATTAATAATGCTAAAATAAAGGTTAAGCTACATTATCAAGGAATTGCCTATTTTCAACAAATATTTAAGCCTATCTTTAAAATTACAGAAATAACTTATTACCAACAAAACAAAGTTGAGGACGAAGATTCCTTTTACACTCATGAAAATTCATACCCAACTTTTAAACTTAATAATTTAGGAAATGAAACTGATCCAGAGGATAACTATGAATTTGAAAAGAATAATGAAGAGGATGTTAGAAAATTAACAAAGAGTGAAGAGATTGTTGAATATGAAGAGGAAAGTGAAGATGAGAGACCTTTGGAAGAAGTAAGTGTAGAAAATGAAGAAGAACAAGAATATGAAGAAGTTGAAAAGGATGAAGGTGAAGTTTTAGAAGAGGAAAAACCTTTGGGAGATTTATTTAATGTAGAGCATTCTTCATCCAATCACACAGAAGAAAATAAAGAATTTGAGGAAATTTTATCGAAAACTTTAACAAAAGCCATTAATGATAATACTTTTGATGAATCAACCATGAATTTAGAATATAAAGATGGTGACACGTTGGAGGACCTCAAGAAAAAACTTTACATTTATAAAAATAAGGTTGAACGCATTAAAACAGAAAAAAGTATGGATTCATTGACTACTGAATCCAAAGGTAAAACTACCAAACTGATCTTAAATAATAATAAAGTTAAGACCGTAAGACATAAGCCTTTAGAATAAAAAATAAATAAGAATTTTTACAAAGATTTTTTTTATCTAATTTTAATATAAATGGCTGAAGGAAATTCTTATACATTTGCTATGATTGTCATATTAGGTTTAGTGGCACTTTTTTTAATTTATTGGTTCACAACTTCAAATACTTCTTGCAAGAGGATGCCTCCTCGTCCTCGTATGATGCCTGAACACTTTGCAAATGATGACGATGGTGAAAATTATGAAGATCAAGTTGAAAATTTTGCGGGAGATATGCAACAGGTTTCTAATTCAAACGAAGGCGGCGTTCAAACCACCGGTAGTGTAGGCGCCCCATCAAAAGAGGAGCTTTACAAATTCTCTCATGCTCAAAACTTCCCTCCTGAGACTAAGAAGCCAATGAATGGAGATTTAGTTGGTCAAAATTTACAAACCGAGTATAGCACTAATCCTGCTCTTCAACAGCTTCGTCAAGCTGCTTGCTTCCCTAAGGAAATGCTTTCTCCAGAAGAACTTAAGCCCCAGGATAACAGCTCCCTTTGGGCTCAAGTAAATCCTGCTGGTGAAGGCTCACTTAAGGGTCGCAGCTTTCTCCAGGCTGGTCACAACATTGGTATCAACACCGTTGGACAGACTCTTAGAAACGCCAACTTGCAATTAAGATCCGAACCACCTAACCCACAGGTACTTGTGTCGCCATGGAACCAGACCACAATCGAGCCAGACGTTAATCGTCGGCCGCTTGAGATTGGTGGATGTGCTTAAATTTTTAACAATAAGTACTGTACAATTTTTGATGATTTCTAATAAAATTAAAAATCATTGTAGAATAAAAATTATTCATAAAAAAAGAACTTTTTATGATTATTTTATAATAAATAATTAAACACAAACGATGCTTGTAATATCTTCCTCTTTCACTCTTTGATAAACATAATATTCATCATCATAATAAAGTTGAAAAACTATAACTTTGAATTCTAAGTATTGCTTTGATATTTCATTTTGAATCACTTCTATTAACAAATTCATTTTTTCTTCCAATGGAATATTTAAATCAATTCCTTTATTTCTGGTTTTGTCAGGATTAAATCTAATAAATATTACTGTTTTTCCTCCGATACCATTAACAATTTCATTTATTCTAGAACATTCACAACTTTCTTCATAACTTTTATGTTGAAATTCATCTATTTCAACGATAACACAATGAGTAGCTAGTTCATAAAAAATGTCTGGTCTTCTTTTAGAACATCCATTTAACATTGAATTAGAATTGTAAATACTTGGAATTTTAATGACTTTTTTTAATGTTCTTACTATAGCCCATTCTTTCTTATTTGATATTTTTTGACAATTCTTACATACAAATTCAGAATTTTCTTTTAGATCACAATACTTACATAACCTCCTAGTTGCAGTTTCGAAATCATCACTCGGACAATGAGTTAAACAGAATTTTTGTTCTTCATAAATAATATCATATTCTTCTTCACACTCAGGAATAGAACATTTTTTTTCTAAAAAAAGATTAACCATTCCACTCTCCTTATGTGAATTACAATATTGAGGTTTTTTATTTTTAAAACCAAATATGGCATCATTCTTGCATTTTTGATAAACACATTTTTTTGAAGCGACATTCACCATTCCTTTTAGAACATGTTCAAAACATCTTAATGGTTGATTTATACCTGGCAAGTTAAAACTTGCTCTTTTTTGACAATTTTCCTCTTCACATTTGTGATGCTTAATATCAATCATACCATCCAATTTATGTTTCAAACAATATAATCCTTTTTCTCCATCTGGATAATTAAAACAAGGTTGAACATCACATCCTTCTTCTAAGCATTTTTTATTCTTTACATTAATCATTCCTTCCAATTTATGTTCAACACAATAAATCCCTTTTGATTCTCCATTGTAATTGTAAACTGGTGTATTGGTAATGCATCCAGGGTGAATACATCTAGGTGATCTTACATTTATCATTCCTTCTTCTCTATGCTCATAACATTTGACTCCAGGTTTTTCATTTGGTAAATTAAAGCTAGCAACTTTTGAACAACCTTCTTGAGAACATTTTCTTGTCTTGACATCGACCATTCCAGATTTTTTGTGATCAGCACAATAAATCGGCTTCTTTTCACCAATTAAATTAAATGCTGGTGTTTTTTTACATCCTTCTTCAATGCAAAGAGAATTTTTTACATTTACCATATCCGCCTTTTTGTGAGTATTACAATAAATTGGAGTTATTTCATATTCATAATTGAAATTGGGAATAGTAGTACATCCAGCTTCTCTACATTTTTTATCAACAATATTCACCATATCTTTTTTGTGATGTTTCTCACAATAAATTGGAATTAATTCACTTGGATAATTAAATATTGGTCTAATTGTACAGCCTTTTTCTAAACATCTTTTGTGAAAAACATCTTCCATTCCTTCCAATTTATGTTCAAAACAAAATTTTCCTTTTTTCTCATTGGGATAATTGTAAATTGGAATTTTTGAACATCCTTCTTTTTCACAGTGTTTATCTTTAACATTCACCATATTTTCCTTTCTATGTTCCTTGCAGAACAATCCTTTTTTTTCATTGGGTAAATTATAGCAAGGTTGTGTTAAGCATCCTTCTTCCTTACATTTGGGAGAAGTCACACATATCATCCCCTGTAATTGATGAGTTGAACAATAGATTGGACTCCTACTCGGGGGATAATTGTAATGAGGTCGTTTATCACATCCTTCTTGAATGCATTTGATTGGCATTTATTTTTTTATTGGTTTAACAATATATATTTCAATTTTTTTATATATTTTTATTAAATTCAATCGATTAAAAAGACTTAAAGAAAAAAATACAAATAATATTATGAAAATGATCCCAGGAAAATTCAATAAGAATCCAATTTATTCAGCAAAGCCTTTTAATAACCCTCTCAAAAAATTCTTTAGAAGAAATGACGATGATGATTTTGAAGATGATGATGAACCTCCCAAGATTGACATAAGTAAAATTTTTGGAATGGGTGGTGGATCACATTCAGGTGTGTCTCGCAATCATAATCATATTTATTTTTACACGGATGTTTGCACTGAGAGTTGTCTTGAATTAAATCGTGAAATTGTTCATTTGACTAAGGAACTTAAGAGACATAGTCTTGATTTTGATTGTGAGCCAGCAAAAATCTATTTACATATCAATAGCTTTGGTGGTGAATTACTTGCTTGTTTTTCCACACTTGATTACATAAAAAATTGTCCAATCCCAATTGTATCAATTATTGAAGGATGTGCAGCAAGTGCAGCTACTCTTATTAGTGTAGTTGCCAAGGAAAGGTATATGACTCCTAGCTCATGGATGCTTATTCATCAACTGCGTGGAGGATGCTGGGGTAAATACGATGAAATGGAGGAAGATCTAGGTAACAGTAAGAAGTTTATGGAGAAGATTTATAGTGTTTATGAGGAACATACTAATTTGGATAGGAAGCAATTGAAGAAAATGTTAAAGAAAGATGAATGGTGGAATTATCAAACTTGTTTAGAGTATGGATTAATTGATGGTGTTTTCAATGATTGGAAGCCAAACAAAGAGAAGGCTGTTAAAGTTGTTGTTGAAGATAAGAAGAAGGAAAAAAAGAAGAGTAAATCTAAGAAGAAGGATGAGAAGAAAAAGTCAGTTAAGGATGGAGGAGTAAAGAAGAAGAGTTCTAGTAAGAAAAATAAAGATAAGAAAAATCCTCACAATGGAGTTGTGACTAGAAGAAAGGCGAAAGAATTAGGAATACATTTATAATTTTTTATCATTTTTATAATAATGAGTCAAGAATTTAAAAAAGCAATTCTTGAATGGAATACTATTCAAGATAAAATCAAAGAGACAAGTTCTCAAATTGTTCCTTTCCAAAAGAAAATTAAATTATATAAAGATCAATGCGATGGATTGGAAAACAAGATTGTTGGATACATGCAGGAAAATAAAATGAATAAGAGTAAGATAGAATTGGGAAATGTGGTAATAACAATGGGTGAATCAAAACGAACTGAGAGCGTTTCAAAAGAATATTTAATAAAGAAATCAAAAGAATTTTTTAATGATGAGAAGTCTGCGAATAGATTCATAGATTTTATTTATAATAATAGACAACAAACAATTGAAAATTGTTTAAAAAGAAAAATTAAAAAATGAAAACTACTTAAAAATATTTAGATTGTAATTATCAATAATGGGGGTTTATATTCCTGGGGCATTCAAAAAAGCATTAGTTTCTACTAAGGAAGATATTGTTCCTGTAGATGAGGTTAAAGAGGAAAAGATTGAATACATAGTAAAACCAGTTGAAAATATTAAGCAAGTGGTTTGGGTTAAGAATAATAATGAAGATAAAAGGGAAGTTGTTAAATTAGATGATATAAAACCCATTAAATATTTAAGGAGGGATACATACTTAAGAAGGAGAAATTATAGGGAATTTTTAGATAATGAATGGGACAATTTAAATCATATTTATGATTGTTTGATAAATTATGATGAAAGATTTCTAGATAAGATGAGAGTAAGTGAAGATGACAAAGGATTTTATGATTTAACAAAAATTATTTATTCCAATTTAAAAAAATATGAATAATAATTTTTATAATTGGGACAATGGAATATAACACTTTGTCAAGGAAAAGAAAGGAGGAGATTTGGAGATTAAAGGAAGAAGAAAAGAAGGAGGAATTAAGTCAATTCAAACATGGATTGGATGATTTATACTTTGATTTATACTCAGATGATTATGGAGGATTTTATAACTACTTTATGGATTTATTAGAAAAAAAATTTTATTGTGTAGAAAGGGATTCTCAAAGTTATAATGATTTTGTTAGTTTTGTTGACAATTATTCTTCACATAAAGAGGAATTTAAGGAAGCTGAAATTGAAAGATATTTAGACTATAAATCGAGTGATGAAGAAGAGGAAGATGAAGCAGAATATGAATTTCTAAACAAAAAAATAGAAAGATTTTAATACTCAATTTACTGAAAATTTTTATGTTTACTTTAAATATAAGATGCCATCAAAATCTCGAAATGGTAGATCAAATAGATCTTCAAGCCGTCGCCGCAATAATAAGAATGGCGGCGCTGGCGAGCTAATTCAATTAAAAGAGACTGTTTTCAGTGGAGGTCGTTCCAAGAAGAGCCGCAGCCGTTCTAGCAGTCGTAACAATAACAACAAGAACGGAGGTCGTTCCAAATCCCGCTCTAAATCTCGTTCTAGATCTCGTTCCAAGAAGGGAGGTATGTTGGGAACTGTTACTGAGCTCATCGCCCCAACTGGATGGGACGGTTTTGTAACTGCCGCTGGTCTTCTTGCTCTTGACCGCCTCGATGCTAAGCGTCGCAGCAAATCAAAGTCAAAGAAGGGTGGCAAATCTCGTAGCCGTTCCAGCAGCCGCCAACGTGGAGGTCAAACTCCCATGGTAAATGTTGCTAATGCTAGCCCATCTCCTGTCCCATTACCTGTTTCATCTCCTTATAAAATGAGTGGTGGTAAGAGAAGATCTAAGAGCCGCAGCCTTTCTAACCGTCGCAGACAGCGTGGTGGTCAAAGCAGCATGAAACGTGAGGTAGATGCGAATGGTAATGTTGTTTCTACATCTGCTACTACCCCTGTTGATAACTATGATGATAGTAACCAGTTTGGTGGTAAGAGAAAATCTAAGAGCCGCAGCAAATCTCGTTCGAAGAGCCGTAAGAGCAAGAAGGGAGGCAAATCTCGTAGCCGTTCTAACCGTCGTAGACAGCGTGGTGGTCAAAGCATGAGTTCTGTTATGGCAGCGGCAACTGCGGCTTCACCAGCAATGGCAAGCCCTGCTTCTGGAATGGGAAGTGCTAGCCCTGCTTCATCTTCATCTTCTTATGGAATGGGTAGCCCTGCATCTTCATCTTCTTATGGAATGGCAAGCCCTGCTTCATCCACCACTGTTATGCCCCCATCTATGATGATGATGTCTGGTGATGGAATGGCAAGCCCTGCTTCATCCACCACTGTTATGCCCCCATCTATGATGATGATGTCTGGTGGAAAAAAGAAGAAATCCAAATCCAAATCTCGCAGCAAATCTCGTTCAAAGAGCCGCAAGAGCAAGAAGGGAGGCAAATCTCGCAGCCGTTCTCGCAGCCAAAAACGCAAAGATAACAAGCGCGGTGGTTCCCGTAGCCGCAGCCGTTCTCGCAGCCGCTCCCGCAACTCCAACAAGCAGCGTGGTGGCTCTGATGGACATATGAGCGTTAAGGAATGCTACCAGGCAGAGAAACACAATGCTCCATCTATGATGATGATGATGTCTGGTGGAAAGAAGAAGAAATCCAAATCTCGTTCTAAGTCCAGCAAAAAACGTTCTTCTTCCAAGAGACGTTAAATTTATAATTTAAATATAAAAATTAAATTTTTATATTTTTTCAAACATTTGAATAACTTGTTTTCGTTATATCATCCGTGAGAACAACTGTTCCCATCATCGTGGAACGACAGCAATATCTCTCAATTCCCAATTCGTCCAAAGCTCGACATTCTGGAGTTTTTGCGTTATCCACACTAACAACTAAAGTTTTCTTATCTTTTTCTAAAATTGACTCATTTGTAGCCTCTTGTAATTTTTTTTCATATGGCTCCCATAAATGTGCTAATACCTTATTGCAACCAAAACATCTAACAGGTGGTAACATTTTTCTATATATTATATATATAATACTTTTAAATAAAAAGAAATCACTTTTTTCGTTTAATTTTATATATTTAATTCTTTAGAATACATAACTATGCATCTTAATGAAGGAAGAATGAGCAGACAGCTTGAAATGAAATTTGGTGTTATAGAAAACGCTATCAATAAATTAATTGGTATTGTTTCCTCACTTACTCTAGAAAACCAAAAACTTCAAAAGCGCGTTGAGCAGTTGTCTCGTGGTCAGGCAAATCTTGGAAATGACTCTAAAACTGAGACAACCGCCCAGGATGAGAATTTTGAACTTGATATTTCTCAGGTTCAAAAGATTCTTAAACAGCAAACCGCTGCCCCTCAGACTCTTGGTCGTCGAGTAATTAACAATTAAATATTTGTTTCAACTGTTGGATTGAAACATTAATTTGAGTATCCTTTTTTATTTTTTCTTTTATAGTTCTCAAAGACAAATTTTTTGTCAAATATTCGTAACTCTTAATTTTATTTCTAACTTCTTCTTCCAATCCTTCTTTCTTTTCAACAACATGAACTCTAGCAGTCGATTTTATCTCTTTTTCACTCCAATCCAATTTCCTTCCTTCCAAAGTCTCAACCCATCCATTCAAAATAATTTCTCCCTGGTGAACCTTATTATGATGTTCATGACATAAAACGACTAAGTTTCCTTTATGATTCTTATTGAAAAAATCAATAGAACCATCACAGTCAGCAAATTTTTGACTATTGACATGATGTACTTCTAGAGTTTCTTTTTTTGATGGTTCATCACAAACCTCACATTTATCAACATAAATCTCTTGATTATATTGACTCTTTTTTGTTGAAACTATCTCGGTGTTTTCCTGTTCCAATAATTGTCTTCTTACTTTATTTGCCAATGCTAAAAACTCTTCATGTTCAACTATATGCTCAGCTACTTCCAATCCATATAATTTTCTTCCAATTCCCTCATAAATTCTTCTTCCAAATATTAATTTACCATTCTCCATTGTTAAATCAATATAAAAATGACGTAAATTAGGGCAACTTTTAACAACATCTATTTCGTGTAATTTATGCAAATGAGTTGCAAATAAAAAATTTGTTCTTTTCTTACATAAAACACTAACAGCACTACTTACAATACTTAATGCACTATGTATCTCAGTTCCTCTACAAATCTCATCTCCCAATATCAATGATCTTTCATTACTGTACTGTAAAATCGTTTTCAACTCAATCATCTCCAATGCAAAACTACTCAATCCTCTAAAAATATTATCATTACCCATAATTCGAGTATATAGAGTTTTGAAAGGGAAAAAAGTTAAATTATCTGCTGGAACGAACATACCCATTTGAGCCATAACAGTAGCTAATCCTACAGCCTTGAGAAGAGATGATTTACCTCCTCCATTCAATCCATACAATAGAATTCCGGTTCCATCTATTTCAATATCATTGGGAACATATAATGTTTCCGTTATTTTTTCAATGATTGGATGACGTAATCCCTTGGCATTGAAATAGCTATTATTTCCTTTTTTAGCAATTATTGGGCGATTATAACAATTTTCTTTACAAATTTTTCCTTGATTTAACACCATATCTATGGTGGCAATAAATTTAATTATAATTGTGAAAATTTCATGATTTTCCCTGTACTCCCTCTCACACCATTTTATAAAACAATTCCTAACATTATCTCGAATATCTGCCTCTGCTTTTCTCAATCTTAAATTGGATTCTTCCAATTTTTTATCAATAACTCTGCATACATTTGCTCCAGTATTCTTTACACTTCCTTTACCCAATTTCTTTTCCAAAAGTTCACCTCTCTTTGAAGTGGTTCTTAAAAAATAGCCATCTCTATCATTATGATCGAATTTTATAGCATCTGCTACATCAATTAGTTTACTTAATCTTGTAGCTTCTTTTTCAAAAAAATCTCTTTCTTTAATTATCTTTTGTTGAATTTCATCCAATTCAGGTTCAACTCCAATCTTAAAAAAAGATTGATTAATATCATTCATACAAAATTTTGCCATAATATTCAAATCAAATGTATTGAAATATTTTTCGTAAAATTGGAGGAATTTTGTTTTTGTTTCTTCTCCAATTGAATAAATATCTATGAAATTATTATCCAATTCAGTGAAATCACTTTGAGATCTCTCTATAATATTTTTGATTGCATCCAAGGATATCTCAAATGAAGATAATTCGTGAGGAAGAAGATATCCAATACTCATTTTTCTAAAAAATCTTTCCAAATCTATAACCATACTCAAATCTCTATCATATGCCTTCCATAATTGTTTTTCCATAATTTTTTCCAATAATTTGTATTTTTTTTCCAATGTAACTGGACATATAATTGGATTTAACATCCAATTTTTCAATGCTCTCTTACCCATTATAGTCTTAGTGCAATTAATAATATCCAATAATGATTTTGCATTTCCTTGGCTTCCATCACAAACAATATTCAATTGATAGAGTGTGTTATTATTTAAAATCAAATGCTTCTTTTCTTCCCATTCTCTTGGACGATTCAAAGATCTTAAAATTCTTTCATCGTGATCAAAAATAAAATCTAGAGCCAACATAATTGCAAGAGTGGATAAAGATTGGAATTCCAAATTTAATCTCTCGATTGGACTCAACATAGATTTCTCATCAGGGAACACCTTAGTCAATATTTGATTTTGATATCCAATCTTGAAATAATCCTTTTTAAGTTCTCTAATGTAAAATTGATGCCTATATAATTCAAGATGGTCTTTTATCTCTGGGAAAGGGATCTCACAATTTTCCATATTAATTATTATTTCCTTTGGATCAATTGCTTCCATAAATCGGTACACCTCTTCCAAAACGACTTCTTTATTGGTTATAAAGGTTTGATAAAATATTCCATCACCTGTTGTTAAATCATAAGCACACATTCCAACTCCAAGATTGGACTTTTCAGTGTCAAAATAAATAGAAAGAACATAGTTATTCTCTGTTCTATATTCATCTGCTATGTAAGTGGTTGGAGATAATACGTGAGTTATTGCTCTTTCAGGATTGGGTGGAATAGTTGTCTGTTCTACAAAAACAATAGTAAAACCAGATGCTATCAAGGATTTAATGTGTCTCTCTGAGTGAGCAGTTGGAACTCCAACCATTAATGGATTTTTTCTAGAATTTTCTAGGATTTTTTTATTTTTTCTTGTGATAGCAATATTGAGAATTTCTCCAATTCTCTTTGGTTGTCCAACTTTTTCTTTATCATTGTCTACACCATAAACTTCATAAAATGTACCATTTTCAAAAAAGACGATCGTATTTGGACCATATTTGGATTCTGCTTCCAATTGGTAATTAATATATTCGTCTATAGCGGTCATATTCCTTTAATAAAGAATAAAAATATTCTTTAAATTTCATTTTTTTAGTTTATTTTTCACTTCCAATTCGAAGTCATCCACCATTTTTTTGAAGAAATTATAGGTGAAAGGTTTATCAGGTCCAAAATATTCTTTTAAGGGAAAAACAAACTTCTTTATTTTGAGTGTTTTTGTGAAATTCTTGTAATTGGCGGTCTTATAAAATTTATCTAATTTTTCCATTAAAGAATTATATTGCAGCATGAATTGTTTATGCATATTTGATATATAATTTGGATTTGCATTTTTGAGTTTATTGAATTCACTAGACAAAAACTTTTCTATTTTATCTCTAGGAAATTTGAATACTGTCATTTTTTTGTAGAACTCTGGAGTGAAAATACTCCAACGTAGATATCCATTGAAAATATCATCTAGTGATTCCTTATTCTCAAAATCCATCTTATTTGACAATTTAATTGCTTGTAGTATAATATTGTCTTCAACGGTAATTGCCAAATCAAACTGTTTTCCTTCTAGAACACTCAAAATAAGACTATACTTGTATAGTTTATCTTTTTTTACTTTGTTATTGAAAATTATAGCGGAATCCCTATTTGAATGATAATTTAAAATTTTGGCACCCATCATCTCATAAAGTCTATAGATTTTTAGAAAAAATAGTAGAGCATTTTCATCTACCACCTCAATGTTGGGATAGTTAAAATAGAATAGATAATCAACTACATTATGCAAAAAACAAAGTCTTTCCTTGAAATATGTTTTTTTAGCAAATTTAAGAGTATTCGCACTTACAATACGATTTATGTATTTTGGTAGTTTTGTTGGGTATAGTTCTGGGTTATTTTTTTCTTTAAAATACTTGCAAAAATTTTTATCTAAAGGGAAAATAGCATCCATTATATTATAATGTGAAAATATTTAATTAATTATTCTTTTAATTTTTTAGGAGCAGTATCCACAACCGCGACCATCACAGCAAGCACAATCGACAAATTCATTGTCGAGGTCTTTTTTAGCACAATCGACAAATTCATTGTCGAGGTCTTTTTTAGCACAATCGACAAATTCATTGTCGAGGTCTTTTTTAGCACAATCGACAAAACTCTTGTTAATGTATGGCTTAGTGCAATAAATATCTTTTGAACTTCTTATATATCTTTCCTCTCCATTTAAATTCATAAAATGATTGATAATGTATCTTTTGTTTTTTACAATCGTTTTTCCAAAACCAAAATTCCTATTGATTTCAATTTTGGAAGAATTAACTCCGGATGAGTTATATGTAGAGATTATGTTAGAGTTCATAGTTTTATGATTGGATGGAATGCAGATGAAAATGACTATCAATTTTTTTGTGATTCTTTGAATCACAAAAAAATGACTGGCTGTGCATTGAACAAGTCAATGCACGCCATCAATTTTTTTTAGAAAACGAAGTTTTTTAGTTTCGAAGAATCTCAAAAAACCTAGTCTAGATACGCATTTTTTCAATTCTAGCTATACATATAGTTAGGTGGTGCTTTTTCTTTCACATCCTTCTTCTTATTAAACATATACATTTCATAAGCATTCTTGAAATCATCCAATCTTATGACCTTATCTTGATTTTTCGCATTTACTATCCTATTTTGTGCATATGCTAGCTTAGAGAAATGTACCAAATTTTCTAAATCTCCCCCATTGAACTTAAAATCATCTCTATGTTCCCTTAAAAATTCTACAATATCATTCTCTCGATCGACATCAACTTTCCAATTATTCTTTTCCAATATAAATTTATATATTTTACAAAGTTGTGTAGCATCATACTCCTCTATGGAGAATCTATATGGAAATCTTCTTTCCAATCCTGAATTAAACCCAAAAAATGACTTCTCCAAATCCTCCTTATAACCCGCTATGATACATATGAAATCACCTTTTCCCTCAGTTAAATTTTGATTCAACGTATCAATGCATTCTTTAGCAAAGCTATCCTTTTTATCTTCATTTCCCAATGAATAAGCTTCGTCTATTAAAAGAACACCTCCTTTGGCGGAATCAATTAAATCCTGGGTTTTTTGAGCTGTTTGACCTAAAAACCCAGCTACCAAATCACTTCTACGAGCAATAACAACCTTCGATTCACTAATAATGCCTAAATTGGCATATATTATTGCGAGTATATTTGCCAACTCAGTCTTACCACATCCAGGTGGTCCTTCTATACAAGTGTGAAGCATATGTGGGTATTGTGGTTCTATATTTTGGAGGAAAAAGATGAGTTGATTGAAGATATTTTTCTTTATAGATTCCATCCCAATCAGATTTTTAAGTTTGATTAATGGATCTCTTAAATTGAGGAGATGGCTTTGGTTAAGTGAAATATTTGTGAAATCCATTTTTTCTACCTCATTGGATAATTCTATCAAATCATCTAAACTAACGATTTTCTTTTTATAATCTCCCAATGGACGATTTTCCCCTAAAATCTTTTTATTTTGTTGGATGATTTGTTTACCTAATTTTCTATCAGGTTCATCATCACGTTGATCATGCATAAAATGTGGGTTTTGATGATAAAAATCTGGTGGGAAAAAATGCTCATTTGGATGAGGATAAGGATGAGGATGTAAAATAGGTTCACCTTGATGTTCAGGATGTTGGAAGAATGGTTCATTAGGATTAAAATAATACTGCATCTCGTGAGGAACATTTCCTTCTGGATAGAATTCATGTGGAGCATTGGGATCTACTGTCTCTTGGTAAAATTCTTGTGGACTTCTGTAATATTCAACAGGAATGTAATGGACAATCTCAAGAGGTCTATCTTCCTGTCTCTTTTCTGGGTTTTTAGGTTTGTTGTGACCGTAGCCACCTTTATCAAAATACTTATTTTTATTGTATTTCATTATTTATTCTAATTTGTAAAAACAAGATTTCGCGAAAAATAATTCTCTCAAAAATCATCCACGATTTCTAACGCATCTCCCTCATCCGCTTTCCTATACTCTCCAACCCTATTTTCAAAGAAATTAGTCTTCGGTCTCAAGCTAATGAGCTCCATGAACTCGAATGGATTCTCAGTGTTCCATTTTTTCTCATATCCCAATTGAGTTATCAATCTATCCGCTACAAACTCCAAGTATTGAGTCATTAAATCGGAGTTCATTCCAATTAAACTACAAGGCAACGCCTCTATTATAAACTCTTTCTCAATAGATAGAGCCTCCTCAATTAACTCATATATTTGATCCTTTGATAATTTATTATTCAACATTCTATACAATGATACTGCAAAATCAGTATGCATACCTTCGTCCCTACTAATTAACTCATTGCTAAAAGTTAATCCTGGCATTAATCCCCTCTTGCGAAGCCAAAAAATTGCGCAAAAACTCCCACTAAAAAAGATACCCTCAACAGCAGCAAAGGCGACTAATCTTGTTGCAAAGTTCGCTTTTTTATCAGATATCCATTTCAAAGCCCAGTTAGCCTTTTTAGCTATAACTGGCATTGTTTGTGCTGCTTTAAATAAAGCCAATTTTTCATCATCGTCTTGAGCATAAGTATCTATTAATAAACTATAAGTTTCACTATGAACTTGCTCAATAAAAATTTGATATGAATAAAATGCACGCACCTCCGGTATTTGAATTTCAGACATAAATCTCTCAGCCAAATTTTCCATAACAATACCATCACTGGCTGCAAAAAAAGCTAAGACATATTTTATAAAACGACGTTCATTATTGTTCAGTCGCTCCCAGTCGTTTTTATCCCTCGTCAAATCGATTTCCTCGGGTCTCCAAAAAGTACCTGTGGCATCTTTATATTGCTTAAAAAGACTATGGTACTTTATTGGTAAAAGCACATGACGGTTCACGTTTGGTTGGAGAAGTGGTTCATTTGAAAAATCCATTTCCATGGTAATTTATCTAAAGATTATATTTTTAAACTATTTTACGTTTTATCAATATCATCAATAAATTGATAAAAAATATTTAATCATTTAATTTTAACGCAGGTTTATTGATGATGTAATTTTCAATAAATACCATGGCTTCTTTAATTTCTATTTTATGAGCGACTTCAATAATTTCTTCAATCGCATCAATATCATCCAATTGGTAATGTTTAAGGTCAAATCCAAGGTGAAAATATTTATCATTTGTTAATTTATCCAATTGTTTTCCTACATTATAAAGCAAGTTAACTAAATTTCCAACCCATTGATAATCTTGATTCTTTATTGGAATCTTTAATTTACTAATTTTTGATCCAATAGAAAAGATAATAAAATCGTGATCCTTGAATAAATTCTTCTCTGAGTAAAAAGTGCTATTAATAAAATTCCCTCCATCAATTTGAACCCCATTATTTGGAAAATAAGTTGGGGCATTGCTTGACCAATCAATTATTTGCGCTACATTAGTCGAATATTTATTTCCATTATTATCCTTTCCAAAATTGGAAAAAACATTGATACACATGTCAATTATATTAAAAGTTTTCAAAATAAGAAACCTGTTTTTAGGTATATCTTTCAAATCGTAATTTATATATTTTTTGAAAACTTTTATTTTGTCTCCTGTATATTTTGAATTTAATATGGATGTTCTATTGGCATTTAAGACAAAAATTTCTTTGGCTTTATTTTTAAATAAATGAATCAAAAATTCAATAATAATAGTGGAACAATTCATTTTTTGATTTATTAGTTTTTGTTTTATCATTTTGAAGTCTTTTTGAGGGTAGTCACATCTTATTAAAATATCAGTCATCAACTTATCATCTGTCTTTGCTATATTTGCTAATATCTTTTCTCTTAATGCTAATCCAGATGAAATAATAGCACCAGATGAAACACCAGTAAATACATCAAATATATTTAATAAATCAATATTTTTCTTGTCATATTCTTTCGATAATTTTAAAAGTCCAATCAAAAATTTTACTCCTAAGATTCCTCCTCCCTCTATTGATAAAATTTTGTATTGCATAATAATATTCTAGAAAATAATATTAGCCATCTACTGTGACTACTTTTGCCAATGATTTGGGTTGATCAACAGTAATTCCTTTTAAGATTCCAATCTCATAAGATAATAGCTGCAATGGTACCACAGTTAATAAACTAGAGAGAACCTTCATTCTTGGAATTTCTATAACATCTTTGTAAATGTTGGATTTGAATAATTTTTCCTTGTTATTAGTAATTAAAATAGTATGAGCACCTCTGCACGTAACCTCTTCACCTGCACTTTCCATCCTAGTTGAATGCGTGTCATCATTGGATAAAATAAAAATTGGAGTTCCTTCTTCAATCAAAGCGAATGGACCATGTTTTAATGCCCCTCCACAAAAACCCTCTGCGTGAATATAAGAAACTTCTTTAATTTTAAGAGAACCTTCCAATGCGATTGGATAGAGAAGACCTCTTCCTAAAATAAAAATATGTTTATGATTGGATAAATTTTTAGCCAAATGTTTAATATTATCAATATTATTTTCAATCGTACTCTTGATTGCGTTTGGCATATCTTGTAAATCCAATCTTAAATTCTCAAATATCTTATCCCTATACTCATTCTTCTCAACATTTTGAGAGTTTTTATACCACCACATTGCAACCAATGTTAATACTAATACTTGATTGGTAAAACTCTTAGTAGAAGCAACCGCTTTTTCACTCCCTGCATTTATGTAAACACCACATAAAGCCTCTCTAGCTATCAAAGATTCAACAACGTTCACAATCGATAAGACATCTCCTCCTTTCTTTTTAATTATTTCCATCGCCCTGTGAACATCTTTGGTTTCACCAGATTGGGATAGAACAATATATAATGTTTTCTTTTCGTAGTTATATTCATAAAATTCGCTAGCATCATTCACTTTTACTGATTCAAATATCCCAAATTTAGTAAAAATAATACTACCAAATAGTCCAGCATGATATGAAGTACCACAAGCCAAAAAACAAACCTTGTTATAATGGAATAATTCATTCTTGTGCGCTTCCAATCCTCCCAATTTAATCCCCAATTCCCCTCCCAATCTTCCACCATAATTGATTGCCCTTAAACAACTATCAATTTGATCATGTATTTCTTTCAACATCCAATGAGGATAAGGATCAGGGGATAAATCTATTAATTGTTTGTCGATTGGAAGAAGTTTTTGATTTTGAGATAATTCATCGAAATCAACCCCATGAGGTAGCTGTTTGGTGAATATCTTTTCATTGGAATAATCGATAATATAATAAGCTTTATCATTGATTGGAATATAATCATCAACTTGATTTTGAAAACCAGATACCTCAGATGTGAAAAAATATCCCAATTCATTTTTAGCAAATAATAAAGGACTACCATTTTTTAATGCAATCAAATGATTGGGATATTTGGTAGTTTGTATAAGACAAGCCCAAGTACCATGTAAAGTATTGCATAAATCCTCAATGCTCTCAAATAAATCCTTCTTACATAAAAAATATTCCAATAATTGAGCGATGACTTCTGTATCTGTTTGACTCTTAAAAATATAACCCTTCTTTTCTAAAAATGATTTGATTTCTAAATAATTTTCAATGATTCCATTGTGAACAACGGAAACAACACCATTCATAGATAAATGAGGATGGGCATTCTCATCTGTTTTCTTACCATGTGTTGCCCATCTTGTATGAGCTATTCCACAACTTGATTCCGGTAAGAGACTTATATTTTGTTCTAAATTTTTTATAGAATCAATTTCATTTGTTGAAGCATATTTTAATATTCTAATTTTATCATCTTCAAAAACACTAATTCCAGCACTATCATATCCCCTATTTTGTAATAATTTCAAACCCATCAACATAAATGGAATACTATTTGTTTTACCTATAAATCCTATTATACCACACATTATTTAAATAAATATTATTTAAATAAAATGAACACGAATTATACTGACCACTTAGTGGAATTAAAAGGTGCGATTTGGTCAGTATCCAATCGATTTCTTGCTGCGTAATCTGGTTGTACTTCGCAATAATTACATTGTTGATCTTCAGCCATTTTAATTACTTTTCCTTTTGGTTTCTTTCCATAACAGTTAACACCAAATTTCAAATTGGGATCACCAAAAAATCCACCATTAATTCCTGGTTTTCCGCAAGCTTTCTTCTCCTCTGCTGTCTTCTTCATCCAATTACATTTTTGCGTTGGATAATATGCATTTTGACCTTCACTCCAACCATAACTGCACCATTCTGCCCCCTTATTATAAGCATCAACTACCTGTGCATATGTAGCTAATTTAGCCTTATAGCTGGCACACTTACATTTAGCTTGTTGATATGAATAATCCTGATTGGAAATATGAAAAACTTGGGGTTTCTCCTTGAGTTTTTCTACATTATATTCAATTGATGGGTTCTTATTATAACTAGTAACATTACTTGAATAATTAGCGAGTGGAATATTATCTAATCCCATCGCTTTTGCAAATGGAAGTGCTGCACTTGGAGCAATGCTGTTCTTAACATTAACATTATTTATTATTTGATATCTTGGTGGTTTACAAACGTCTTTATAGCAAAAACTAAAAACATATCTAAACCAAGATTTTTTGTCAATACAATCAGTATTTAGATATTTAATGGTCATAACGGTTATATAACTAACCAAAAAAGCAACCACTAAATAAACAAAAAACATCAATATTGAATATGATCCATCAAAATTAAATCCAGGTTTACTATTACTATTTGTAATTGTAATTTTTTTATAAGCATTCACATTCATAATTTATAATAACATAGAAAAAAAGGAAATTTCATTTTCAAGAAATTATAGTTTCTTTGATAGTTAACCCTCTTTTAATATAAATGATATAATATGCATTCGATGACACTAAAGTTGATGTATCTATTTCATTAACTCTAGAATCATTGTACTCATACCAATTCCCATTTGTTCCTTTTCCATATGCCCAGTAATGACCACCGTTAAGACCACCTTCGTGATTTCCTACGGCAACTAATTCATATACATTTTTTTTATCAGATGGTTTTTGAACTAAATTAGAGAAAGTACATTTTCCAGTTGGGAATTCAATTAATTTATCTATTTTTCTTCCTCTATCATCAAATCTATTGAAGCCAAATGTTAAAACTGGAGGTACTCTCCAAATTGTGCTTTTCTTTTTGCCTCTACATTTTTTATTACATTTTTCACAGTGAATAAGATTGTCATCATCCATATCTTCGCTCAAAACATAATAACTTATGCAATCAAATATTGTATTTGTATTTTCGTTTATGGGCAAATTGATGATGCTAAATGGGTCATAATTGCTTGAAATAGTGTTGCACATATCGCACTTAACTCTATTCCAAAATTGACCATAAAACATTTTTAGAATAATTGAATAGTTATTTTCGTAATTTTCTCTCCACACTTTAATTGCTTCTAAATTAATTTGATCAGATATAGAATGGACACCAATGGGTTCATCAATTTCAACCTCATAGCTTAATCCCTCGTGTAGTAATTCAATCAATTTTATATAGGCTTCCGCACTATCATTTTGTCGAAATCCAGCATAGGAATCATAAAATCTTCCCAAACATTTTTTAAAATGTGAAGGATTTACTCTACGATTTCCTCGCCAAATATCTTTAATTAAATTTGCATACTCTTCGACGAGTTCATGCTCAGCTTTATCCATATTCAAGTCTTCACTGTAAGTATTGCTGAGAAAATATGCTGTGAGATTTTTGATGGAACTAAGACACTGTATTGCTGTATTTAAAAAACAAGTGTTTCCCAAATTATCCAATCCTGTTTGACCAAAGCCTACAAGAGTCTTTAATTGGGGGTCTTTATCAATATCCAATTCCATTAATTAATATTCTTATGATAATATCTAATTGTTTTTAATTCAATTTTTTATATTTGACGAAAAGGCTTAAAAATTTTTATCCAATTATAATCAAATGGTAGAATACACTTGTGATAAATGCCATAGAATTTTTGATCATAAACATAATTACTTATATCACATTAGAAAGAAAAAGAACTGTATTAGCACAAGTATTTCAAAATTGGTAATTAACAAATTGGAGGGAACTATGAATATAATTCCAGCAATAGAAGAGGAGAATGTTGATAAATTATTATCCAATTTTTCGAAGGATTTTCCCTCTCTTCCAATCTATAACGAAGAATTTAATGAACCTAACTGTGTATATTGCAACAAGAAATTTCTTTCCAATAGTCATCGAAATAGACACATGAATTCCAATTGTGCCATTAGAAAGAAATATATTAACTTGATTGGGATGTTGGATAAAGAATTGGAAAATTTATACCTGGAGAATAAATTTTTAAGAAGCAAGTATATGGGATTATTTGGAGATAATTATTTATTTATTTTTGGGACAGAGAAATTCTCCAATTGCGATCCTGTTTTAATATCCAATTGTATCAAAAATCCATACAAGGGCATCCCTGATTTCATAGAGAGCTATCATTTTAATCAATTGGAACCTAGATATAATAATGTTAGAATAAAGAATCCCAAGAGTGTTCACTTAGAAATATACAATGGCAAAAATTGGGTGATCGAATCTAAAGAAACTGTTATTCAAACATTGTTGCGAACATATAAAGACATTGTTGATATGGAGGTGGAAAACTTTAATGATACTATTCCAGGTAATCTTATAAAAAATTATAATGAATTCTCCGAGAATATAGATTATTATCTATCTTTCATAATTTACGATAACGAGATAACACCTTACCAAAAGAAATATGCGAAGCCATATTATAGTAAAATATACACTGCTATTGAATTAATGTTAATCAACACGCCCAGAAAGAATAAAGAATTATTTAATAAGATTGAAGAAGAAATTAGGAATATAAAAAAATAAATATATTCTTATATTATGATTAATAACGTCGATGATTTAGATCAGCTTAGATTTATAATAGAAAAAGAGAAAAGAGTTGTAGTATTGGACTTTTTCGCTAATTGGTGCACTCCTTGTCAACTTCTAACTCCTTTGTTGATTGATATGGAGAAGTACTTTTTGAATAGATGCTTAGTAATTCAAATAAATGTCGAAAGATATCCCAAAATAGCAGATGCTTTTAACATTACAGCAATGCCAACTCTTTGCTTCTTTTATAATAATACATTTTGGAAGGAATTAACAGTAGCTGGTGGAGAAATTGGAACAATTTATGAAAATGTCAATATTCTTCTTACACAACATAGTGATGGAGAAACTAGCTTAACTAAAGCTATTCGCAATAATCCTGTTAGAAATTTGGATTCCATCAATTACTCTGAATAATACTTCCAACATCTTTTACATTTCCAGACATTCTAATGTAAGCCCAAGATCTTTCACCTTGGACTCTTCCAGGAATTACCTTAATTTGGGTTGTTCCACTTTCATCGTGAAAAGTAATAGATTCATTCTCGTTCCATTTAATTTTTTCAAAGTCTTCGTACCAATTTAAATTCATTGGAACTTTTATTCCATTTTTACTTATCAAGTAGTACATTTTTATTATTAGCTATCCAATCTAATAATAAATCAATTTTTAGTTACCATTTTTACAAACAAAGTATTTATAAGAAACTGCTTTTAAAGGAACTCCCAATAATTTTTTGAAATCGTCATAATCTTCGAAAGCTCTCCCTAGCATTTCTTTTCTCCCCTCTATTTTACCATCTTGTTCGTACATTATACAATAATATCGATGCTTTCCATCTTTGTTAGGACCTGTTCCAGGTGGTGGAGAAGGTGGAGAATAAATGTAATATTGGACTGGTGTAATCTTACTATTAATTGATAAATTATAAGTGCACTGATGAATATGATATCCCTTTGGAGTATCTGGATCAACTATGATAAAAGTGTATATTTTATTTGGTTCTAACTTAAACCCAATCTTCGGTTGAGTTTGGACTTCTTTTAATCTCAAAAATTCTCCATTGCTAATTTTGTTATTGCCAAAAATAACAACTAAATTAGAGGAAATTGCTTTTGTGTTATTCATTATATTATATTTAAAGATATCTTTTTTATAATACTTAATAATGATTCCAACACTTCTTTGGCACCAAACTCATGGACACATTCATTTCTTGATTAATCTCAAGAATGTCTCCAATGAAACGATTGGTATTACCTCCACCCATTTTAAATTTAATGGATTGAGTGATGAAAAGAATTACGAAATTGAATTTGAATTATCCAATGAAGTAGTAAAAGAAGAATCCGCTTATACTGTTCTTGATAGTGGTATAAAGATTATTTTGACTAAAGTTGAGCCGAATCCTTGGATCTCTCTCCAAAAAGATAAGACATTATATAAAAATAATATCAAAGTAAACTGGGACCTTTGGGAAGACGATGATGATGATGATGAGGAAAATATGTCAATGGCTAGAATGATGCAAAAGAGAAGTATGGCTGGAATGGGAGGTATGCAAGGTATGGATATGAGTAGTATGATGGGAGGTATGGATAGAAGTGATTTTGTTGGAAGAGATATAGGTGAGAATTTTAATCCTGGTGGATGTTGCAACAATGAAGAAGGAGAAATTCAAAGTGTTAACTAATTTATAATAAATTTAAGCTTTACGTGCGCTCTTAAGTAGTAGATCGACTTTTTGCTTTCTCGCTGCTTTTTGTGCATCAGCTTTAATTCTTTTTTCTTCTTCAATTTCCTCTTCACTTTTTTGAGGAGTAGATTTCTTTTTCTTAGTAACTTTTTCCTCAACTTGTTGTTGCTTCATTTTAGCAATCTTTTTGATTGCTTCAGCAGGAGGTTGGAGAATTTTCTCTTCCAATTTGGGAGCTTCTTCCTTCTTGTGTTTTGAAATTTCCTTGATTTTATCGATTCCAATAGTTTCCGTTTTTTTCGCGACTAAATCCATTAAATCATCATCAATTGGGGCTGGACCAGATCTCCTAGTAAAAAAATCAGTAATCATTGAATTGTTGCCTTGCTTATTATTGTAGATTCTTAATATATCTCCAATCAATAATTTCTCGGCTTCTTGTTCTCTCAATGCCATAATTTTCACATTAATCTCAGATTCATTCTTGCCTTTTTCTTTCATTCGATTGATAATTGACATATCCATCCAATTAGCACGGTATCCATTCAAATCTTCCAGGGCAAGAGCCAATAATTGGATGCAAGGGACTTTAATTTGATGGTCCAAATAATACAGGAAATCTGGTTTGCATTTGTCTAAATTCGCCTTGATATAATCAGGGTGTTCGACTTTGTCACCTTGTAATACCTTCTCTCCTTTCGCCGCTTTCGTTTGAATAAAAATAAACGGGATACGGTCATTTGATTGAGGTTTATTACCAGGATCTCTCTCTGTCATCCTGTCGGCTAATGCCTTGTGAGCAATTGAGTCGGGATTTTTATATTCCGCTCTCAATGTCTTTGTGATGACTAATTTACTCAAATCAGCTTTTCCTTCTAACAATTCTCTAACAGAATTCCTAAAAAATTGAACAGCTGCTTTGACATCTCTTTGATTTAAAATAATATCTACAATTCCTCCATAAATATCTTTCACTATAGGTGCATTATCTCTTCTTTTGAGAACAATACCCATAGACTTTTGCTTGAAATGATCTGGATCATCCTCATAAAGGTTTCCAACATATCGCTTCTTAGCTAATTGAATAAATGGAAAAAATGTTTTCTCATACTCTAAATCGTGTGGCTTCTTTAATGCAGCCGTAACCATTTTACCGGCTTGCTTACAAAGCTCAATAGATTTCTCCAATGCAGCTTTTCCTTCTAATTTCAAACCAAGAACATTTTCCCAGTATTTGTTGAAGGTTAGGAAGACACTATCTGTGTTTTTCAATGTAATTTGACCAATTCCTCCATTAAATCTACCAGAAGTAGTTTCAATATCATAAACAAATTCATTATCTGAAATATATCCCAGATCGTATTTTCTACGAATAATTTGACATTTCTCTGGTAATTTCTCTAATTTTTCAATAACATAATAATTTCCAATCGCATCAACAGTTGCCTCAAATCCCACACTTTTCAATAAGTAATAGAATTGTTGTGCAGCTATTTTATCTAGAGTAGTTACTATGTATCTTCCTTGGTCTTTAACAAAATAATGATTAACAAATCCTAATCTGTCCTCAAAATTGTTATTCAATATAACATTTGATATTTTGCCAGTTTTTGTTACATTATTTCCACCAAATTCACTTGGAAATCCATGCAATAATTGTGTTTTTCCTTCAATACATTCACCTGGTTTAATTATTTCACCAAGTTCATTCAATAAAGAATGATCCTCAGTGACATCAACGCAACCAACATGAGTATTAATTCTAAAAATACGTTTTTTAGTCTTGTGGCGAATAACACGATTGATTTTAGCCCAGTGATCAGTGACCCAAATTTCTAGACCACATATCGCTTGTTGCTTTTCTTTCCGATTACTCTCGCCAGCTTTAAATTCTTCGTATGCAGACCACTCATCTGATAATGATTCAATAGTCTTGATAACTACATTCCCATTAGAATCACGCAAAATTAGTGGTGTATCACCTGTGACAGAGTCACCATACACACACGTTGCACCTGGGAAATTCTCTTCCGCAATATCTTTTGCCATCTTCAATAATTTCCTTCCAGTTGCAGTTGTGCTCGAAGCTAACTCCTTGAAATAAATTGGACTAGTTGGCGCACCAACTTGACCATACAATGAGTTAGCTGTTACTTTGAACGCTAGCTGTAAACCATCTAAAACTGATTGTTGAAAAGAATTAAATTTTTCCTTCCTTTCAACAACATCAGCTTTTCTAACTTGTTTTGGCTTTTGTTTGTATTCCGCAACATAATAGAACTCTTCGTCCTCTTTTGGTCCAGCAAGATTCCCATCAATTACTGTCCCATCTTTCATATGAAATTCCTCGTAGAATGCGGAAGCACGTGTAACACGTCTCTCCCATAATAAATTCTCGAGAATACGGGGTATAACTGACTTCTCTTCTCGACCTCCTTGAAGATCTTTTTCCACATAACAACAAATCGTTTTGCCAAGAATTTTCTTGCCAGCATCTGTTGTTTGGTATTCATAATCTTCATCATCCGCTTTTTTGGTTAAATCACCATAAAAGCCTTCATAATTAATACTCTCAATGTAATTGGTCTTATATCCCAATTTTTTCAATTCATCATCGAGTGTTCCTAATTTATCATATTCTCTAAATCGATTCATTGAAAACCATCCAGGTTTGTCGTAATGCATATTGATAACATTCCCATCATTGTCAATCACTTTGTAAAAAACGATACTATCATGGCTAATGTTCTCACTAATCATACTACTGGGATATAGAGACGCAAAATCATTCACAGATACTGGTACCATATAAATGCCAGGAGTTGCGACTAAAACAACCGCACCTTCATAACCTTTATCTTCATCCGCTCCTTTCTTCAACACCTTTAAAAGAAAACCTTCTTTTCGGCATTGCCTAGAAACGAGACTGTAGATTTTCACACCTTGACCTCTCAAAAATAACCAATAAAATGGAACGTGGCAAACATTGCCCATACCAACATTATTTGTAATTATTTCCAGTTTGTTCATCAAACGATTACAAAGTTCACAATCTTGTACGCAATATACAGCAATTTCACAAATATTCTCTGCTCCACCTGCTTTATACTTCGCAAATAATTGTTTTGGACTTAAATCAACCTTGTTTGATTTCAAAAATGTCTCTGCTACGAAATCTAACTTATACATGTCTAATTTGTAGTCACGTTGAACGACTTTCATAATATCGACCTGTACTCGACCTTCCATCTCCAAAATATAAAAGAAATTTTGACCCAAAGCAGAGCTTTGTAATTGTTTTTCAACCAATACACTTGTCTTAGTTCGAATTCTTCCAAGTTGGCAAAATTCATCCATAATTCCAAGTAAAACTGACCTATCATACAAATATTTCAAATCAAAACCCCATATGTTATATCCGGTAATAATATCAGGATCCAGTAAAGTAATAAATTTCGTCCAAGCCAATAAAACCTCTTCCTCCGTATCGTAACTTTCAACAATAACACCCTCAATTGGGTTACACTGTCCTAAAGTAATAATATGCTTGATGAATACATTTTTTTGACCGTGATAGTGAGCAGTTGTTCCAATTTGAATAATACGATCTCCTTCACGCTCTGCTTTGGGGAAACTTCCATCCAAACTTACACACTCAATATCAAAAGAGGCGACAATCATTGGACCAATGTTAGGATTAACAGCTGGTCCAATTTTATTCCACTCACAAATAAATTCGTAATTGCATTTTGTCTCTTTGCCTGCTTTTGGAATGACTGTGTATTCTCCAGCCTTGAGTTTTACCCAACCAACTGGTTTCACTTCTTGAATATGGCACAATCGTAAAATTGGGTCAATATTGCTCTCATATAATTGATAATATAAGTCGTGATTACTAACCATTGTAATTCGAATCTTCTCTTGGAATACTTTCGAATATGCTCTGGAAGCGCTTAAACTTTGAAATCGAAATCTTACAAATTTAATTTTTTCTTCATTTGTAAAACCGTAAAATTCTTTTCTTAAAACAATTTCACTCTCTAACAATGAATTTTGAAATTTTTTATATACTTTCTCTTTGATATATAATACTAATAAACGAAGACATTTATTGTTGAATTTTTCTTGAGCTTCAAAAGGTACTTTCACATAGAAATAAGGACAAAAATTCCTTATTTTCAATGCAACACTCTCCGATTTTTCATTCATACCATACGCACGTACAGTATAAAATCCATCCGCTTGAGCTTTTGGTCCTTCATCCTCCGAATCAACATCTTCCTCTTCGTCAACAATATCTTCAGCAGTCCATTCTAGGGCTTGAAATATAAAATCTGTTTTGTTTGATGGTTTTAGAGATAAATTTCCTCTAAGGTTCTCCATTTTACTATTTAAAGTGTTTTCTCTTTAAATTTTCAATTTTTTCATAAATTTTCACCTGTAAAATTAAACAAAAGATTGGGTGAAAAATTGATAAAAAATAAATTAATGTACTATTAATAAAAATGGAACAATTTTTCTATGGCATACCTAATCAATGGGAGCTAAAATGTTGTGACAAATTAATTAAAGATGCTAGCAAAAGAGGTTATATATTTTCCCTATTTTATACAAATGAAATAGAGCCAAGGAGAGTATGCTTAAATTGTGGTGGGTTAGTTGTACCAGTTGAATGTGCTATTAATTGTGAATGTCCATATTACATTATGAATAAGGAGAGAAAATTGTCTAAAAATATTATGTATTTTGTTCACGAATTATTTTTACAACAAAATTGTAAAGTTAAAATCTCACAATGGGATAAGGTTATTTTTGAAAAATCATTAGAAGACGAACAAAAACAAAAAGAAAAAGCTCAACAAGTAAAGCTATTTCGAAATAATCGTGAATCAGGAGCATTTTCAATTTACGTGAAAGATTCCTCTCTTACAAAGTTAGCACTTTTCTTAGAAAAAATCGTTCATGAAACGCTTTTAACTTGTTAGTAAACGTAAATGAAAATTATTATTCCAATTTTATGTTTATGTATATGTGTATCTTATAAATTATTCCAATCTATCAATAATCTGCATCCATTTTTGAATTTTATGAATTTGTTATTGTTAAATTATTGCAATAATCCCCCTTTTTACAGTAATAAAGAAAAATTGGAAATATTTCCAATCTCCAAGGAAATCGAGGATAATTATGAAAGTATTAAAAAAGATTATTTGAATTATAAATTTCCAATCCAACCTTTCCATGAAATGCTTCCTGAGTTCGTAGTTGGAAATAAAGAAGATCAAATAAAAAATAATAAATTTTGGAAAATACTTCCATTGAAAACAACAGGTAAAATAATCCAATCTACTCAACCATTCTTCCCATCATTATCAAACATTTTATCCAATCCTATTATTCACAATGCTTACTTTTCTATTCTTGAAGCAAAAGTTAACATACCTCCTCATACTGGTCCATATAGAGGATATCTAAGATATCATTTAGGAATTATTGTTCCAATCGAAAACAAAAGAAAACCATTCATTGTTGTTGGTAATCAAAAATATCATTGGAAAGAAGGAGAAGGAGTATTGTTTGATGATATGTATGAACATTATGTGGAAAATCCTACCAATTATGATCGAGTTGTTTTATTTATAGATGTCATAAGACCATTAAATGGTATTATAAATTGGATTAACAAAAAAGCAATCAATTTAATAGAAAATAATCCAATCATGAAGAATATTCAAAAAATTCAACATGAAACTGTAAAATTATAATATTTAATAAATTAATGGGAGTATCCGGTTTATTAAGAAATGTAATTGAAAAATATCCAAATACGATTTATCCTGCACCCAATCCTAATATCTCGATCGATTATCTATACCTCGATTTCAATTCATTCATTTATAAAGCAATCCATGCTTTTCCACAAAATGTTTTCTACGATTTCTCCAATGAAAAACAAACTGAGAAATTTGAAGAAAAGCTTGTTAAGTTAGTTGTTGATATAACAGTTAAATTAGTCAATAAAATGAAGCCTAAAAAATTGGTTTACATTGCCATAGATGGTCCTCCTCCTTTGGCTAAAATGGTTCAACAACGTGAAAGACGTTACAAAAGACCTCTTATTAAGCAAATTCTAAAAAATAATGATCCATCTCAAATAATTGCTGGATCGACTTATGATGATAATCGTATTACACCTGGAACAGTATTAATGGATTTGTTAAATAAAGAATTCGAAAAAGCAATATCCAAGAAAAAATTCAAAAAAGTATCTGTTGTTTTTGATGGGAGCAATAATCCAGGAGAGGCGGAACATAAATATTTGAAATTAATAGAAGGTTTAATTGATGATCCAAAAGAAAATCACGTTATTTTTTCTAATGATGGTGATGAAATATTCTTATCATTGAAATTTCCTCGAAAAAACATATATGTCATGATGAATGCTGATGCAACTGCTTTGAAAGGGTTTTTTAAAGAAACTCAAGAATATGCTTATTTAGATGCGAAAAAATTAGGTGATTCTTACTTTCAAATGTACGGTATATCTCAATTTGGGGGAAGAAAATTATCCAATAATGAAAAATTATTATTGAAGACATTAACTAAAAATAGCGAGTGTGGATTAAATAATACTATTCACGAAGACAAAGAAGCATTCTTGAAAGATTTCATCTTTATGAGTTTCTTAGAAGGAAATGATTTTGTGAAGCCAATCTATTTTTTGAAATTCAATCAAGATAAAATGAGAACCCCACTTAGTATCTATCGATTTCAAAGAAAAATGAAAAATGATTCCAATTTTCGATTAATCAATAGTGATTTTTCTATCAATCAAACATTTTTATTCCTGATGATGAAGAGATTGGGTGAAATAGAAAATGAAAAATTTATGGATATTAAAAGAAATATTGAAAAGAAAATATCCCTACCTCCAATAAAAAGAAATCTCAATAATGTATTTGAACATAAATTTTATACAAATCAAGATCATTATTTGCACGAAGATTATGTCCAGCAATTTGATTTCCTTTTTGGAGATATGCCTAATTTTAAACAAAGATATTATGAATATTTCTTTGGAAAAGATTATAAAATTGATAAAATATGTGAAGATTTTTTAAGAATACTTGAATTTAATGTTAATTATTATTTTGGAATTGAAGTTAATTGGGATACTTTCTATAATGAGGCAGCTGCTCCTTTGCCCAGTGATCTAGCTTATTTTCTTCATTCCAATCCAGGATTTTTCAAAACTTTGAAACTTCCCCAAGGAAATCCAGTGGAGCCATTTGTTCTTTTAGCGTATGTATTACCGCCTCAAAGTATGACAAAAGGAACCATACCTGAGAAATATAGAGATGAATTACTAAAGAAATATCCACAATATTTTCCTGAGAGAATTCCACTCAAATTAATGCAACCAGGGGGTAAATTAATTTATGCTGAACCTCATTTAGAAAATCCTCCAATTAGCATCTTAGAAAAAATTTTAAGTAAAATTAAATTAACGAGTGATGAAAAAGAAAGAAATACATTGAAAGAAGAGAGTGAGATTTTTATTTTCAAATAAAAAGCGATTTTTATTTCAAACCCCGCGTTATTTTCTAAAAAATCAAATATTTCAAAAATAAAATGTGGCATCCAAACGTCATTTTATTTCTCATTAAAAAAACAGAAGATTCCAATTTAAAGAAAAATAAATAATTTATATATTATGATAGCGGATACTGATGAAATTCGTAATTTATTACTAAGATATCCTGATACTCTTGTAGTTGTTGATTGCTTTGCAAAGTGGTGTGGTCCTTGTAAAATGATTGCTCCTCAAGTAGAACAACTGCAAAATGAATATAATAATCAAATCATTGTTAGAAAAGTTGATGTAGATCAATCCCCTGATTTTGCCGAGATGTGCCAGATTGGAGGAATGCCCACTTTCCTTTTTTATAAAAATAAAAAAGAGGTGAAACGTGTTGTAGGAGCAAACATGGAAGCAGTACATCATGCTATCCAATCAAATTTATAATTTTTTTATTTATTAAAATCTAATATTTATATAAGAATGTCTTTTATAAATAATAATGCATATTTTCCTGAATTGATTAGTGAAGAATTAAAAAAACTAGGTTTAAGTGAATTGGAAAATCCAGATAAGAAAGAGAAAATTCACTACTGTGATATTAGCTATGGTAAAAGAAATGATAAAGAATATCAAAAATGTGAGATCGTTAATCAATTAGCAAATGTTGACCCTCTTGGTAACAAAAAGGATCAGTACAATATACATTTAAATTATTATAAAGAACGTCCCAAATATATTCCAATGACTATCTCATTCTTGAAAAACGAAATGGAAAAAATTAGCAATCTTTTCACAGGTCAACCTAGAGAATCTCCAAAATCTTATATAGTCAAACCAGAAAATTCATTATCAAGACGTGGTGTAGGAATTGTTAGAAATGATTTAGAATTAAGAAAACATTTGGGTGATCACGAACAATATGATGAATGGATTATTCAAGATTATATCGACAATCCTCTTTTGTTTAATAAAAAGAAATTTCATTTTCGTATTTATGTAATCTTCATCCAAACACCAGAGTATCAAGTAGCTTATTTAGGAAAAAGAGGTTTTATGTACACAGCTAATAAAGAATTCCAAAAAAACAATTTTGATAATGACGTTGTTTTGAGTGGAGAAAATGCTGCTGAGAATGTTTTCTACTGTCCAGACGATTTTGCTAAAGAATTTGGTAAAAAAAAATGGGAAGATGATGTTTTCCCACAAATCGTTAAAATAACTAGAGAAACATTAAAATCAGCACTGGAACATCTTGAATGTCCCAATAAAAATAGCCAAAAATGTTTTAAAATTTTGGGATATGATATTTTAATAAATAGCGATTTTGAATGTTATTTAGCAGAAATTAATGCTAGAAATGTTAGTTATAAATATCCTAATGAAGATTTTAGCAATACATTTTATAAATATATATTAAGATTAGTTTTACAAGATCCTCCTTTCACTAATCAAGAATTGAAACAAGAAAATATTCCTTATGAAAGAATATTATTCAAAAAAGATGGTGAAATAACAGAAGGTTTTCAAAATTTTGCTCAACTAAATTCAACTGATGATAACATCGAAAAAAATATTAAATTCAATAATTTCTACTGGAGAGTAGTTTATCCATTCCTCGTTTTTATTGTATTTCTAATAGTTATTCAAATTATTCTACGACATTAATTTCATCAAAAGTTGATTTAAATTCATCTTTAACAAATCTTCCCAATCTTGTAGATTCAAATTTTTCTACATCTTGTTTTACCAATAAATCTTTATAAACAAAAAATTTAAATAGATGTGCATTATCTCTCAACAAAATATCTATTTGATTAGATGCTCCTGTAGTTGTTAATAAAGATAATAATTTTCCAGCAGTGTTTCTATGAAGAAAATAAGCATGCAATCCATTATTGTAGCCTTTTTTGTTAAGCATCAAATTAAAATCACTATTTACATTGTTTTTAACATACATTCTTAAGATTCCAAAATACAATATATCCCAGTTTTTGATGTCATTGATGAATGAATTGGAATTTAGAGCATTCTCTAAATCTTTAAGAAAAGATTTTGGTAGAATGGCATCATCTTCAATGATAAATGAATACTTTAATTCACTATCCCAAATATGTTTCCAAAGATTGGAATGGGATTTTAGGACAGCAAAATTTGAAATTTGATTTTTTATTTTAGAATCACTAGGTTGATAACACTCTGAGTAATAAGGAAATGAAAAATCACTAAAATGAACGGCATCTCTTCTTATCAAATTAATATTACTCCCATATTCTTGACAACATTCTTCCCATTGGGATATAATAAATTCATTTTTTTGAGTATCACTTTTGCAATTTATATAAAAAAAATTAATATCTTCAATTCGCATTTATAATATTATAATAATTATAAAATATGAATTTTACTTATATCATAATTGGATTAGTTCTAGTCTTAACAATTCTTTTAGTTTTCCAAAATTATAATAGAGATGTTCAATATATTAAAAGTGGAATTGATGGAAAGAAATATTTAGTTTATAATTTGAAATTTAGACAATTAGCTGCTGATACATTAGCAAAAACTAGAATTAAAATGACTACTTTATGTGATAAATTAAAACAAAAATATCCAAAAGATGAAAGGATCTCTAGAATGATTCGTAAATTTAATCCAGATAATATTGTCGAAACTGAGCCAGGAAGTAAATTTACTTCTTACAGCATTAATAAAGGAGAGAAAATGGTTTTATGTTTAAGATCAAGAGACGGTCAAGATCGTATTGTTAAAGAAAATATTATAATGTTTGTAGCACTTCACGAACTAGCCCATATTATGACATTGTCTGTTGGACATACTAAAGAATTTTGGGACAATTTCGAATTTCTATTAAAAGAAGCTACAGAAATGGGTGTTTATGAACACATCGATTTTAATAATGATAACCACGATTATTGTGGTATTAAGATTACTGATTCACCTCTCAAAAGGCGATAAATAGATATTCCAAATAAAAATTTTATTTGTAATATTAGATGACCTCAACTATTTGTGGATCAGGACAATATTATAAAGATGAAATATTTAAAATTGTTAGAATCGATAGATTAAAACGAAATGTGATGACTTACATATTTGTTGGTGATCAAGAAAGAGACATCAAAGAAATACTTTATAATTTAGAATCAAAGGGATCAATAAGTGCTAAAGACGATAAAAATTTAAAAGAGCATTTCAAAAATAATTATTCACTTATTATGAAACATCGAACACCTAAATTCAAATTTATTTATCAAAGAATTTATGCTGATGATTCAATTTCAGCTATTCGTAAAAAAATATTTTGTTTCTTGAGTACTCAAAATGACTTAATTATTGAGCAAAATCAAGAATTATGGGTTAAATTAGATAATAAAACAATAAAAATATTAGGTCCTATTTGGACAAATATAACCCCAGAACCTTCTCTCTACCAAAAAGAAATAAAGCCAGATTATAAAAAATTCGTAGCAAAAGATGGTCACTCTATTTTGATAGAACAAATAGTTAACATAAATGATCAATTACTTTTCGATGCTACTAATGGATTAAAATTCGAAAATAATGAGATATACTTGCATAAAATGGAAGATGAAATGGAATATTTGAGAAATCAAGGTCAAAAAGTTGATGAATTAATAATAGATGGATATTTCCAAAAATATTGGCCACATGCTCTTGTAGATTATGACCCAGATGTTATATATAAAGAAATGGAAAGAATGAGAAACTTAATCAAAGCAGAGGATAAACTTATAAGCTTTGTCCAAAATGTTCCAGTTGATGAATCAATGTTTGTTGGATGTAGAATTATTCAAATATTAATTCACATTACAAATGATTATGAACATGAATTTGTTGATTTATTAAAAATATTTAATTTATTTAATCTTGATGAGAAAACTCCTTTCAAAAGATATAAGGATGTTGAGTGGCCTGCACCAGACTATCATTTCTATAAACCTTTAATAGATACAAAAGTAATTTCAGAGAAACAAATGAAAGATTGGGTGTCCGCAACTAAAAAAGTAAAAGATGCATCCAATCAAGTTATTAAAGAAATTCAATACTCAGTAAGAGGATTAACTCTTAAAAGATATATTTATACATTGGATGGAGAACCAAAATATGCAACAATTAATATTCATAGAAATGGCAACATAGAAGTTAGAATAGCGTTCAAAGAAAAATACGCTGCATCAATGAAAGATGTTTATGATGCATTGGTTGACATTGGAAGATTAATTAATAAAATAAATGAAATTGATTATAGATTTCGACAAATAAAAATTCCCAAAACAGTTAAATTAAATGCACCACAAGTAACATTCGATGTTTCTAAAAATTTATTAGAATTTCATGGGAGAACACGTCTTATAATGATGGATACTATAAATTTGGTGAATATACCAGATAATTTTAATTATAAAGAAATGAATGAATTTTCCAATAAATATTTTACACCATTTGTTTCTCCAATCTTATCAAAAAAAAATTATGAGAAGGAAGAATTATTAGCAAAATATAAAAGAGTATCCTACTATTCAAGAATGAATTTGGAATATGAATTTATTCATAAAACTTATCAACAAAATCCTAATATGCCCCAACAAAATGTGATTGCACTACTTCATGAGAATTATTATGCAGGTAGACCAATCGAAGATGCTATTAAAGTTTATAAAGATTGGGAAAGAAAATTTGGATATATGGGAAGTCAAGGAAAGGCTAGACAAACAGGTATAGAAATTAGAATCAAACATGGAAAAATTCATTTAAATGGATCCAAGAGTTCTTATCAACTTACAAATGCGAGTATGTATATTGCAAAATTTTTGAATATTTATTTCAACCAAAGCCAGTTCCTGAAGAAATCTCAAATAAAGGAAATTTTTTCAAATGAACTTTCTAAATTGGAAAATACTGAGAATGAAATTAATAATACTATAATTAATAATACAGTTCCACTTAATAACGTTGATTTCTATAATTATGGAAATACATTGGGAAATATTTATGCGAATGATGAATATATAAATTCAAATGTTGTAAGCAATGAAAATGTAGAAGAAGAATTACAAGAAAATGTTGATCCTGAGAACTTTAATAGAGAAGGTTATCTCGCAAAAGACGATGAAATAGATAGAAATATTCGAATGCAATGTGATGATAGAGATACCAAAAGAGATGTTTGCACTGATTTTTGTGAAGATGAATTTTACACTTTGCGTCGTCTTCAAAAATATGATAATCCAATTTTTCGTTTTCGCAGTGATCCACGCTTTAAAAATTATGCCCGTCAATGCCAACCCCAAGAACGTCAACCTCTTGTTCTCAAAAATAATCCAGCTGATAATCCTAAAATAGATCCCAATTCTTATAAAAATGCTGTAAAATATGGTAGCTCTCCTGATAGACAAAACTGGTATATTTGTGCCCAAGTTTGGTGTCCTTACGAGGAAATCCCAATTCTTTACTCCCAAGTTGAAAAAAATATAAAAGTTAGACCAACAAGAAAAGGTAATTGCTTAACCGCAAAATGTCCCAGCTGTCTTAAAGAGGGTCGTACTACTTGGGTTAGAATTGTCGAAACAGAAAAATTCAACCAATATGTTGGATTCATCGACGATAGCAATCATCCTAATCATTTATGTATGCCTTGTTGTTTCAAAAAACCATCCGATGATCCCAAAGCAAAAGGTTATTCAAAATTTATGAAATGTTTGGGAAAGAATGTTGAAGGAGCCAATAATACAGAGAAGGGTGATTACATTATGGGTAGAGATAAGATGCCTCTAACAAAAGGGAGATTGGGGCTACTTCCAATCAACATTGCAAATTTATTCCAATCTAGATGTGAAACTGGAAAAATGCCACTTAATTTAAAATGTCATTTACGTTTTGGAGTGAAAGATGATTCTAGGCAATCATTTCTTCAAGCCATTGTATCTATAGTAGAAGATGCTCAACCATTAAATTTAACAACAATCAAAAAGTATTTGTTTGAAACGAAGTTGACCAAACGATTGTTCAATAGTTTAAATAATGGTGAATTAGTTGCAATGTTCGAGCACGATAAACTATCTCCTATGGAACATTATGTTCAATACATGATGAGTGAAACTCAAAATATTACTGAGGAATTTTTGTGGGATTATTTGCAAAGACCTGGTATCCTTGAGAAAGATGGAATAAATATTTTTATACTAACATCTAAATCACTTTTATGTCCTGTTGGATTTAATGCAAAAGAATTTTATGATCCGACTAGAAAATCAATAATTTTATATACAGATGGAAGATATTATGAGCCAATCTATCAAGTCTTGAATGAGAAAGGACAAATAAATTTGAAAAAATTCTTTAACCCAGATGATCCAGAGATAGTAAAACTTTATAATATGGCGATAAACAATTGTATTAGCAAAGATCTTGTAAATTGGGATAAAATAAGAAAGAACACACTGGGAAATAAATACTTTGAAATAAAGCCTCAATTAACTGCAAAAGAAGTGAAGGAACGATACAGGGAAGAAATTAAGGGGCAAGTTAAAGATTCTTACAATAAATCATTTGCCTTTGTTTCAACAGAGGGATATTTACTCCCTTTTAAGCCCCAAGGAGAATTAACTCATATGGATATAATTGAAAACTGGCACCCTAAAAGTTTAAAACTTACTCTAAAATTTTACGATTATGTTTCGAGAAAATATGATCTACCTTATGAACCAATGAGAATTTATAGAAAAGAATCAGGTGAGATCATCGCAATACAATTAGAAAACAATAGCATTATTCCTGTCCAACCAATCAAAGTAACAACTGAGCTTTTAATGGCTCCAGGAAAATATTATTATAATGTTGATAAATTTATATCTGAAGGAAAAGAAGTTATCGATGAGAGAGCTAAAATTACTCTTTATATAATTTATATACAAGAATCTTATGATAGATTGAGAATGGAACTAGCAAGAAAATTACAAGGAACAACAGAGAGAGAAAAAATTATAGATTTATTGGAAAATAAAGATACATCTAAAAAAGAGAAAAGAGATGTCTTGAAGAAGATTATTGAGAAATTTTGTAGAAATATAACTGTTGTGCTTGATAATCTACCATTTCCAATTGAATCATACGTAAAACCAAAATTACGTAGAACTTGTGCTGCAAGCAAAGATAAAGCCAAATGTTTAATGAATCCTCATTGTTATTTTATTGCAGGTGAATGTAAATTAATTATATTAAAGAAGAGTCCAGTTGATGGTGTGAAATTATTCCAATTTTTTATGGATAAATTAACTGAGGAGTTAATGAGGAACAAATTTTTAAGAGATGAAATATTAGAAGATAAATTGGATGAAATAATAAATAAATCAGTTGAAGTAAGGAACGATGAAATTGTAATTTATGGTGCAAAAGATTTATTACAACAAGTCGCAAATTTATATAAGCCAAAGAAAGAATTTACCTTAAAAGAAGAAGTCCTCTTTAGTAAAGTTGAACCTAGTTATAAGGGAATAAATAAAAATAAATATTTATCTACTTCAAGTGAATTAACTCTTGATACATTAAACCTTCATACATTGCCATCTTATTGGAAGAGATTCTTTGGACCAAAGGTGAGATATTATGATGATAAATCCTTAACAGATTCTTTATATTATGCCTTATTGAGAGTTTTAGCAACAATTAGCCCACAAATTAAGACAGTGAAATCCTTGAAAAATTTAGAAATTCAAAAAATAGAACATCTTTCAAAACAAAATATCAATAAAGAACCTCTCTTCAAAAATATAAATTCGAATATGACAAATGGAGTGAATCGTATAATTGCAATCTTCAAAGCAATGAATGGAAACTTATATAAAAATATTAATACAATTACACAATTAAAAGAATTTATAATGAGTGACGAATACCCAGCAAATGCTGTAGATATTTATTTACTATCTGAAGCATTGGGAATAAATATAGTAGTTTTAGAAAAGAGAATTAAAAAGTCCAATCAAAAAGGATTTTACGGTTTTATATATTCTTTAAAGAAGGATTACACATTACTTTTGGAACAGCAACAAAATAATAAAAATATATATAGTGTGATTGGAAAGAATGGTAGCTATGTTTTTAAGAAGAAGGATTTACCCAAAAATATAAAAGAATTTTTTGGATTAAAAAATAGCGAAGAATAATTCTCAATAAACAATATGAAAGATGGAAGAAAAATAATAGAAAAATTTGAAAATCCTATAGATAATTTAATTATAAATTTATGCACAATAATAAATCAAAATATATTACCCAAAAATATTTCTCCAAATATTATTACATTTTTCTCTCTTATTCTTGGTCTAATTAGCTCATATCTTGTCTATCAATCCTATTTTCTTCAAGGATCGATTTCTTGGATTATTTCATATTTTTTAGATTGTTTAGATGGGAATTATGCTAGAATGCACAATAAATGTACTGCTTTTGGTGATAAATTTGATCATTTTTCTGATAAAGTAAGAGAGATTGCTATGATTTTTGCAGTTATTTTCAATAATAAAATAAAAAGAATTGAAAAAATAATTGCAATATGTGTTATATTATTATTATTTTTACCAATGCTCCTACATTTGGGTTGCCAAGAAAAAATTTCAAATTCAACATCAAAATCCTTAAATAATTTAAAAAATTTATGTTATAACGCTAAAATTATTAGATTCACAAAATTTTTTGGATGTGGTACAATAAATTTTATTTTAGTAATTATTTTAATGTATTTTTATTTTACATATCAATATTCAAAATCAAGCACTTAAAATTATTTCGATAATATCTAAAAATGGAAATAATTAAAAAATCTCTAAAAAGAGTCATCAATATATTTGGTGAATCCAAAAAAAGAAAGGTTTCTTATGGAGTTAGTGCGACTGAGCTTAGAAATTATTTTTTGAACGATCCGATTCTTGATTGGTTAAATTTATATGGAGAAGAAAAAGGATATCAAAAAGATAAAGAAGAAAATAGCTATTCTTTATATTGGATGAATAGAGGAAATGAATATGAAGATATTTTAATTGATGATTTAAAAAATAAGAATTTTACATTCAAAAATGTTAAAGAAGATTATCCAAAATTTTGCCATGACGGTGTTGAAGATACATTAGATTACATGAGAGAAGGAATTGAAATAATTTATCAAGGATTTTTACTGGATGAAGAAAAAGAAATATATGGAATACCTGATTTATTAATTCGTTGTGATACTCTCCATAAATTATTTAATTTTGATGTACCAATTATTTATCCTACCAATAAAGATTTTAGCTGGACATATTTTGTTGTTGATATAAAATGCTCAACTATTAAATTGAATAATGATAATAAAATATCTAATCAACTTGGAAAAAAAGTTTTCAAAAGTCAAATTTATATTTACAATAGTATTTTAGAAAAATTATTCTTCAATAATAGTTCCAGTCAACCTTTTGGATTTTTACTTGCAAGAAGAGTTGTTAAAAATAATGTTGTTCAAGATAATAATATTTGTTCAATAAATTTTGATGAAGAAAATATTAGAGATGAAGTAGAACAAGCTTTGAGCTGGATAAAAGAAGTTAGAGAAAAAGGTATGAATTGGGATATAGACAATCCTACGAGGAATGAACTCAAACCCAATATGAAAAATAAGAGAGATTATCCTTGGTCAAATGCGAAACAAATCATAGCTAATAAACAAAAGGAGTTAACTAGAATATGGCACGTATCAAGTAAGATAAGAGATAATTGCAAAGAAAATGATTTTCCAAATCATTTTACTTGTGATAAGAAGAAATTAATAATTAGTAAAATGTTTAAAAGTGACTCAGATGAAGAAATTGAAAATGATTACGATACGGTTGATTTGTCTAGTATTCTAAAAAAAGATACATTAAATTTTTACGTCGATTTTGAATATATTAATGGTAGTGATTTATCTTTTGACAAGTATCCAAGAACTCATTTATACTTAATTGGAGTTGGATATTTTGATAATAATTGGAAATACAAATCATTCTTTCCCAACCAAATTAATGATAGAGATGAAAAAACTGTTTTACACAAATGGATACAATTTATGAATGAAACCACAAAAAAATTAAATTATAATAAATACCAAATTATTCATTGGTCTAAGGCTGAGCCTTCGTTATATAAGAGACTAAAAGAATTATTTTTGCTAAGAACAAAATTGGATTGGATTGATTTACAGCCTATTTTAAAAAAGTCTTGTATTGTGTTTGATAATATGAAGAATTATAGTCTGAAGAATGTAGCTAAAACAATGAAAAATATGGGATTTATTGAAACAAACTGGGAAGATAATGTTGTTGACGGTTTAGGTGCAAACATGATTATAATTAAAGGGATTAAAAATCAAATTGGAGATATTAATGGATTTGATGATATAATTAAGTATAATGAGGTTGACTGCAAAGTTATGTACGAAATTATAAAATTTCTTAGTTCTTTTACAAAAAAAAATTTATAGTCTAACTTAATGGATAATCGAAAATTAGAAGTTGTTCATAAAAATCCACTAATTTTTACAATTGATAACTTTTTAACGAAGGAAGAATGTGGTCAAATTATAAATTTAGCAAAGGATAAAATGGAAAGAGCACAAATAGGTACTGGTAAAACCGCCAAAGTATCACAAATAAGAACTGGTAGTACTTACTTTTTAAAGTATTTAGATGATCCGAATATTTTTCAAATTTATAAAAAAATAGCTCTACTCTTGTATAAACCTGGTCGTAATTTTGACCCTTTTTTTCAAGTAATTCATTATGGACCTGGAGAAGAATATAAGGCTCATGTAGATCCTAGTCCAGAGCGAAATAAAGTAGAGAATATAAGACATAGAAAAATGACCTGCTTATTTTATCTCAATGATGTAAGTGAAGGGGGTGAAACAGAATTTCCTAAGATAAATATTAAAGTACCTCCAAAAATGGGTCGAATGGTATATTTTGAAAATTATAAGGATGGTAAGATAAATTATGATTCGACTCATCGCTCAATACCAATTAAATCTGGTGAAAAATGGGCATTTAATTTATGGTACCACGATAAGGTAATATGAATTATAAAAAAAAGGTAATATTAAATATTCACCTTTTTTGCTTTAATAAAATTTTCTAAAATTATTCCTTCTGGAGTATCTTTAATAAGTTTCCTGTAAGTTTTAATCATCCAAAGATGATTAGAATTTTGCGATAATCCTCTATTAGACTTCTCCTCTACTTTTTCTATGATACTCAACTCATCATTGAAAATATTTTCATGAATAATGTGAGATTCTATTCTTACCTTGGCGGATTCCACCATTAGTTTACGAATATTCGTATCATCTATAACAGTATTGCTATTTCCTACTATCTTAATATCTCCATATCTTGTATCTATGTAGTCTCTAATTTTTACTTCAAGATCATGATATTTTTTTACAAGTGGGTCAATTCTATTCTTTCCTCTCTTACGAAAAACTTCCTGTCTTTTCCTATGAAAGCTAACATACTCACCAGGTAAATATCCATAGTCATCTGGGAAATGGCTATAACAAAATCTTCCATTGACTTCATCTAACCACGTATTGATAGCGTCTAGATGTTCGGGTTTAACAGAATATGCATTTCTTGCAAAGAAATGTATAGTTTTACATTTATCAGAATATCCAGTAGAACTGTGAACTAACTCTTTCCATATTTCCTTAGGTAAGTATTTATGCATCAAATCTATCTTGTGAAAAGCCCAGTCCTTTCTTGAAAAATTACCGTGTAATACTTCGTTGAAAGCTCTTACTCCTGAGCCTATATACCATAAAAACCACTGTAGCAAATTAATTTGCATACTAGGATGTATAGATGTATAAAATTGGATATCTTTTTGAGCGGTTAAATAGTTAATAAATATTTGGTCGTGTTTAAAAACTTCCCAAATTGTTTTCGGTTCTTCGATGTCCATTTTTAATTAATGAGATTTACCTACTTTTTTTTCAATTTTTTCTTATTTTCCACTAAATAGCAAGCATAATTATACAATTCATAATCTAACATATTATTTTTTACAAATTCCTCTCTTGTCATTCCTCCATCTATTTTGGGTGTAAGTGTCTCATTTTTTTTGTAATAATTTTTTATACCATATTTTTTAAATTGATTAAATGTCCAGGGTTTTTCCAATATAATAATATCCCTAAATTTTTCCAACAATTTCTTAGCATTCTCCAAATCACTCTCATCCACATCTACATCCGGTCTATCTCCTAATCCATTTAATAATTTGACATAGTAATTGTTCTTATTGTAATTAATATAGAATGGTTTTTTATTAACATAATCACTACATTTTATGTTTTCTTTTTGATACTCTCTCGCATCTAATTTCTTGTCGTAATTCAAATTGGATATAAATCTATCATAAGGATCTCTTAAACAAGTAATCAATCGAACACCTTTAAAAGACACATCATTCTTAAAAAAGTTCCACTCCATAGCAATAAATTTTACTTCTAATTTCTTCAACATTCTCTTAAATTGCTCAAACTGTTCTAAATTAAAATTCCAAAAATGAATTATAGTTTCCTTGTCCAAATATGGATTACCATTTTTGTTCAAGGGATATTTCTTTTTGTTATTGAATAATCTATTAATGGTTGTTCCACCTGCTTTATGGAAATGCAAAAATAATATAGTTTCCATAAAAATGCAAATATTTTTTTATAATAAAAATTAAAAAATTCTACTTCTTCATCTTAATTGACCGCTTCTTCTTAATAGTTTCCTCTTTAACTTCAATACCTGTGTCGGGGAAAATATGTGGAGCTAATTGTTTCTCAGCATTCTTAGTAGCGTCAAATGCGAAATCAAATTGTGAATCAATAATATCACCTAAGTTTTCTTCATATTCCTTTGATAATTTACTCTCAATAATATCAGGAGAAACTTCAACCTTATTCTCAACTTTTTCCTTATCTCTCATTGCCTTCAACTCCATCATAAATTTGCTCTCGTCAAATAACAAATCAAATGCGTTAGTTCCTACTTTTGGTAATTGACCAAACATTACATTCGCACTCACTCCTCCCATCTTATCCTTCTCTGCAAATGTTGATGCTTTCACTAGGATTTCTGTACTCTCCTCAAATGTAGCCTTCGCAATAGGACCTCTTTCTACGGAGCGATTAATACCATGTCTCTCTATTGGCATAATTACACCTCTATGAGTCATAATATCTCCAAGAAGACTAATATGTCTATAGAATCCTTCGTAATCTGGTGTCTTCAATAATTCTCGCATAATCAAATTTCTTGTTGCCTCAATTCCAAAAATTTCATTGATCTCGTGGATATCATTACTTAGTGTTCTATTGGAATCAACATTCTCATTCATCAAAACATCCAACAAATTATTTCCAACAGTTGCCAAGTACCACTCAGTTGCCTGTACATAACTACCATCCTCATTATACTTGATTTTTCTCATAGTATCTGGCTCTACTTTCTCCACATTAGGGATTCCTCTAATTGTAATACTCATCAAAATCTTCTCTAATTCCTGTAAAAATCCTAAGTAATCTCCATCGTAGCTGTCTTCTCTCACTCTAATTCTCATCATCAATTCTTTGGCATTATCATCAGAGAATGTACATTGAATATCATCTTCCACACTGTTTCTTTGAATAACATCTTGGATATCAGATAAGTAAATGTTCTTGCTCATCATCTTCTCCTTGTTAAATACAATTCTTAGTACCCAACGACTCAACTCATCTTCTGGACACTGTGATACGCCAATCATTTGGGCGAATTCTTGATAAGTTTGAATGAATTCCATATCCTCATTGTCATTTGTATCTTGATCATTGTTCTCGTAAATAATCATAGTCTTGTCAACAATGTTTTGTAACTTAGTGAATTCAATTTGATTGCTAATCATCTTCGCTTTGTTAATATCAGTTGTGAACTCCGGTTTGAGATAAATATCCATAGATGGACTTGCAATTGTTTTAGCAACATTAATGATTTCACGAATTCTTGGAACACCTTTAGTAGTAATAACAGCTTTAGCACCAATACCTGCTGAATGAAAAGTATCACGCATACATAATCCGTTGTAAATATTGAAGTTCCGCGTTTCTTTCACCGTTAAATCATAAACCCAAGGATGCTCTGAAATAACTTCTTCAATTTTAATTACCTCGTCATAAATAATATCCTCATTTAAAATGTTATTCAAGATTATTTTGTCTTCGTCATTATCAACTAACGATAAATAATGAGTAATTTCACTCTTTAATAATTTAATTTTCCCCCATTGTTTTGTTTGAATGTCTGGAATAATAAAATTTTCACAATCATCATTTTTTGCTGGTAAGTAATCTCCAACTTTTAATGAATCACCATCAACTCCAATAATTTTGTTATCTACTCTCTTTAAGAAACTTTTAGCTTTTGTCGCAATAACTTCTCTTCCATTAGCAGTTATAATCTTCAATAAGGTATTTGTTCCATCTTTATTCACAACTGGATGTCTCGTGATTGCTTCAACTTCATCCCAAATAATTTGACCATTTTCTTTGCAAGCAGGTACAAAAATCTTTTTATCTCTCACATACTCTAAAATAGTATTATTTGGATGATTTTCAATGTTTTCTTCCTTAGCAACACTAATTCTATTATCGATCCATTCTCCTATCTTAGTTCTTATTAATTCTCCATCCACTTTAATCAACATATCAGTATTCCATTCAACACTATTTAACGTATTATGTACCATAACACCGTCATCAACCATAAAACTTTCACTTCCTGGTACAGTAAAATCATAAACATATTCATCCTTTGGTCCATCGTAATATTCAATCGACATAATTTCATCCCAAATAACCTCACAATTCGCTGCTTGTTCAAGTAATTTGATCTTTTGAAGAATTTCATTGTTAGTTGTATCTTCAAGCTTGAATAAACTAATATACTTTTGAAGTGTTCTTCTTCCAATGCTCTCTTTTGAACGCCATCTTCCATAAACACGGCTATGATTCTTAATTTGTAACATCTTAGCAACATCGGCTATTAAATTGCCAACCTCAGGAATCTTATCAACATACTCGGATACATCGTGAACATCTTCTCTATTAACGTATCCAACAATCTTGGTCAATGAAATCGATTTATATAAACTCAATGAAATGTTCTTTTGTAAAAGAGGAATATACTTGCGAGTAATAGTAAGAGTATTGATTGAATTATTCTTTCTATTCTCAATAGCCATATACCCATAAACACCAATGTAATTAAATAGGAGAGACAAATCACCAATGTAGTCTCTATTGTAATTGCTAAATTTAACAATCATTCTATTCTCATCAATTGTAGCTTCGTTATCAGTAATAGCTGATAAAAATCCACGAATAAAATCAATATTGGATTGAAACACAAAAGCACGAATTGATTTCTCATTGTTAATCTTCGCGAAATGATGATTCATAAATTCCTGCAAGTGAGTATTCTTCACCAAAATAGTTGATTCTCTAAATTCACTGGGAAACTTATACTTAATGCATAATCTTTCAATAGTATTCTCCGCATTATCATTTGATGATTTCCTTTGAAATTTAATTCCATATTTGGACTGCATACCTTCGCAAAAATATAATCCACAAAAATATCCAAAACTCTCATCAACATCAATTTGTTTGTCATTAATAGTAATTGAATTAATATTATCGTTGGAACAAGGAATCACATTTGATATTGGTATTCTATCACCAATCTTCAAGTTACTTCCCTCAATTGGAACAATTCCATTCTCAGTTCTCTTCAAAAATGAATGCGATAAAGTAGCCTTTGTAATTCTTCCACTTCTTGTTTCTACTTTCATCAATTGTCCATTAGGAGGATGGCGACTTACTTTTGAAATCTTCTTCCAAGCCATCTTCTCATCATTGGAAACTGACAAAATCGAGCAATCATCTTGAATTTCCATTATAGTGTGTAATCCACTATCATCTAAGAATATTTTTCCATTCTTCTTTCTAATAATCTCATCGATAAAATCTCCAATAGTAGTCTTCAATAATTTACCATTTTGATGAATCATAATTTTAGTATCACCTGGAACAGACATTTGAGTCAAGGGCTCACCCATTGATTGAGCACCAACGATACCAACCATCTCTCCTGGTTGAACAAGAGAACTCAAAAATTTTTCACGAATGGTATCAATGATAAATTTGAAAACTGTCTTGTTGAATTTAAATTCGATCATTGAAATCTTAGTTGATAAATTGCTGTACAATAATGCTCTAAAAATATTGAGTGAGAATTCAGGTAAATATTTTCTTAACTCAGCCTCTAATTCAACGAAACATTTTCTAATATAATCAGGAGTCAAATCAGTCTTCTTATTTAATTGAATCTTAAACATCTCCTTGGCATTGCCAATCGTTCTATAAAATAGAACTGGAGAGAAAATTGTGGTGTTCATAACATTCATATCCTTGAAATAATTTGTACGAGCATAATTTCTCAAATCCTTGATAATTTGGTAATCTTCACGAAGTTGTTCAATATAATCCTTATGAGAAGTCATTTCTTTGTACGCTTCTGGAACCATAATCGTTTTCAAAAGATTCAAATCCTCATCCGTGATTAAATATTTCTTATCCAAATCTTGATCACTCAACTCAACTAATTTCAATTCCTGTTTGTTGAGTTTGCAAGGATCAATGCCATCATCTCCATAAGCAAACTGGACAATATTGTTAATAGCATTTCTTACAGTACCGCCGTATTTGACAGTTAAGTCTTCAAGGGCTTTGATCAATCTTCTCTGCATATATCCAGATTCTGCTGTATCTCTAACTTGGAGTCCATTTGCTAATCCAAAATTTAATGTTGATGGAACTGTAATGTCATATACTTTGGGATAATCGCTAACTGGAAGCTTTTCAATTGAAACAATTCCATCTAAAACAACATTATTGATTGATTTAAAATTTCGATGTTCATTTGAGGGAGAAATCTCATTGATTTGTTTAATTTTGCAAGTATCAATTAATCTAATATTCTCACTGAATTTCTTTGCCCATTGTCCTCTTATTGTAAATCTATAAGATGGAGCAATATTTTTGGTGTTAAAATTATTATTTTTTGCTTGTGAAATAGATATTTTTCCAAATATTCCAAGACGGCTACACAACATTGATATTCCTTCAGTTAATCTTTGTGAAGCTGAGCTAGATACAATTGAATTCTTAGTAACACAACCATCTCCTGAGAAATAACCAGATAGAATTCCTTTAACAAAATCAATTGGTGCACAAAATGCTATATCTGGAACATATTTGTGATGCGAATGATGTCCGACAATTTTATTCAAAACAACAGCAAGCATTCTTGAATAACCAATAACACTTGTAGATGTAGCTCCGATGTGATTAATTTTTGTTGTGATTTCATTTTTGATTCCAAATTTATTAAACCACTCTTGAGTGAATGAGATTACTGCCTCATTAATGTTAGTAATTTTGACAGTACCAGATCTAATATCAGTATTTCCTTCTGCTAAATGTAATCCAATAAAAACTCCATTTTCAAAATTCAAATCAAGATACTCGGGGATATTTCCACAAGTTCTCTTTCCTCTATAAGGATAAATGCACCCTTCTTTTAGATCTTTAAAAGATCTTTTAGCTGCTCTATTTAATTTAGCGACAATATCGTATGGTAACTTAAAGTTAACACCGTTATTTTCCTTCCACCAATTTGAAGTAGCTCTCTCTCTTCCCAAAATCATATTTTGATATAATTCAATTGCTTTGTGAAAATCTGTTCCATAAACGTATTTTTCTCTAGGTAAGAATTCTCCGATGTGAAGTTGATTTACAACTACCGGTGGATTAGCAAGTTCAGCCGTAACTGGTAAGAAATCTCCAACTTTAATATCTGGTGTTGGAACTTCTTTGAATTTTTTGGTTTTCTCATCCCAAACAATTAAAGATTTGCTTTCAATTACTTTAACCTCTCTTCCTCCATTTGTGCGAATCTTATACATTTCATTTCCAGGATCGTGTCTTGTAATAGCAGTAACTTCTCCCCAACTAACATTACCATTTTCATCAGTTGTTGGAATAAATGTCTTCAATTTAGTATTGAGCAATTCTTGATCTTTTTCTGGCAAATGCTCAATCTCATCTTTGTAATTTTCCATTTGTTTATCAATCCACTCACCTATTTTCACATATCTTGTCCTACCATCTTCCAAGATAATAATAGGTGTGTCTCCTGATACAGATTTAATAGCAGTATCAATAAGACCAACTCTACCACCTTGAAGATGGAAGAATAATTCAATAGGATCCATTCCATTGTAATAACTGTTTGAAATAAATCCTCGACTTCTTGCTCCAAGATCATCCTTAGAAAAATGTGGGAGTGTTCTTCTTGAATATCCATACTGTACTCTTTGTCCCATAATAGTAGTTTGACCAATGAATCCACGAATAGCACTAAGATCATCATTTGTTCCCTTGGCACCAGATGTAATAAGAGTATAAATTGAATTGTCTTTGTTAATATTCTTGCCAATATATTTTTGGTAATCGTAAGTAGCCTTTTGAAGATTTTCCATAATATCACTCTCCAAACTAATCTTGATAAATTTGTTGTCCAAGTTTTGCTTATAAACTCCCATATTAGCTTCTTTGATCAATGTATTCACATCTTTGATCTTTGTTTCAACAAACTCAGTTACTTTTGAATTATCCTCTTTTGTTGGGACACAATCTCCAAGCCCAAGTGAAAAACTGTGTTGAGCTAGCCATCTATTCAACATACGCTGGTTATTATCCAAGAAGTTTTTAACTGCTTGAGGACCAAAGGAATCGAAAATCATATGGATTAATTGAGCACCAATTATTGTTTTGTCGAGAATTCCTTGCTTAAAATGCCCATTTTCAATTATAACCATATTCTTTTCAGATGGGTCGCTATCGTAACTTTTATTAGCTTTTTTGAATGAAATATCTGGTAAAAACATTGAAAACATATCTTGACCAGTCCAATAACCATCCTTGGAAGGAGGAAGGATTCCATTAAATTTAACATTGGTCATCAATAAATTAAAAACTTGCTTCTTAGAAATCTTAGTGTATTCTTGGGTAATCAAATAGGCAGCAATTAAAGTATCATTAACCACTTGAATAACTGGCGTGGATTTTGCTGGACCAATAATTTGAGTTGGAACTGATGTAAGTTCCGCTAATTCATTTGCTGTTTCCACATGCTGTGGAATGTGTGTATTCATCTCATCTCCCATGAGATATCCCTCAAAGTTTCCTAGGAGGATGGACTGTATCTTAAGCAAACTCAGGATGGCTAGTCCTTCATAGTTCACCAACACCCGTTCAGTCTCTGAGTGCCTATCATAGTCTACCAATCGACCTTAGATAGTAACACTGCGGATTGCCCAATTCTTCAACATTATTACCATTGGCAAAGCACAAAAGTGCTAGGAGCTTTCGCTCTTCGGCTATTAACCGAGTTCCTTCTAACTATTTCTAGAGAGAAGTGGTAGTTGAAGACTCTAAGGGGTTTCCCGCATCAAGGTGTTTCGCACAAAGTATTAAATAGTTTTGATTTGTTTCGCACCCACGTTTTTAGATCACATACATAACGATGTCATCATAATATTTACCAAAACTTTTTTACTTTGTACTAGGAGGTATCAACATTTTCAGTCCTCCTGTTTTCGACAGAGGTTTATCGAAATCTGCATTATACGGGGCGCAGACGTACACATTCAATCGAAATGTTTTGCCTGGCATAACCTTGACTTTATGTGCCATCATACTCATTCTATGAAGAGATGGCTGCCTATTAAATTGTCCCCAATCTCCATCCATAAGATGTCTTTCTACGACATCACCTTCTTCAAGGACAATACTTTCACGATCAATATATTTCAAATAAATATGCTCAGGATGAGCAATACCATTTTCATCATAATTCATCTTCGTAATTTGTCTAGCTCCTGGGTGGATATTTGGACCATTTCTCACCAATTTATAGAGCTTGACTTTGTTATATTTCGTTACTGTCTCCGGTACAGTTAAATTCATAGCAATTTTCTCTGGCACACCATATTGATCAATACTAATATTGGGGTCAACACCAACAACAGTTCTTCCTGAGAAATCAACACGTTTTCCCATAATATTGAACCTAATGCGACCCTCTTTTCCTTTCAATCTTTGACGAATCATTTTAAGAGGTTGTCCACTTCTTCTATTGCTTTGAGGAATATTTTTCAACTCATTGTCAACCAATGTTGCGACATGATATTGAAGTAAATTTCTTGCTCCATTAATTTGTCTTGCTGAACTTTCTTTCTCAGAATCAGTTTCTTTTTTGAGAGATTTTTCTAATTCCTTCTTCAAAATATTTGCAGCTTTAATAATCTCAGCAAATTTAGAAGTCAAATCATCTTCAGCCCTTTGGTTATTATCTTGACGAACAGATGGGCGAACAGCAGGTGGAGCAACTGGTACTACTGTACAAATCATCCATTCTGGGCGTGCATCAATATTATCAAAACCAAGTAATTCGGCATCCTCAGGAGTAATTCTCTTGAAAATATTCAAAATATGCTCAACAGGCAAAACAAATTTCATTTTCTTCTCTGTTGCATCTTTAAACGCCTCTGCAGAATATTCAGCTTCAATTTTAACAACATCATCATTTTTCAATTTATCACCCATCAATTTACGATAAGTATTGGGTTGAATTGCATTGCATCCTCCATTATAAACACATTTCTTATTTGATTGTTTTGAACAATTATCAGTGATCCATTTAAAAGCATTTGCTCCATTTTTCTTTTTCAATTCTTTCATTATCGCAGGATTGGATTTGTCAATTAAAATATTAGCACATCGAATACAAACACATCTCAATAATTTCACAATTGTTTCCAAGTGTTGAATCCAAAACACTGGAAGTGGTAATTCAATATGACCAAAATATCCAGGAGTAATTGTATGATCGTACTCATCTGTTGGGCAAATTCTTCCTCTTTCAATAACGCCCATTCTAGGGTCAAATAATCCATTTTCTTTTGGCTCGGAACCTTCATAAGTTTCTGGGATAACCACATGACAAACTGAAGCTCTTTTTAGGGCTTCAGGATTTAAAAGTCCAAATTTAACCTCTGATATATTAAATACGTCAGACACATCTGCAAGTTCTTGAAGTAGTTTAGACATAACTTATAGGAGATTTATTATAAATCGCTAATTACTTTTAAATATAGTTTTTTTTAAAATCAATTTTTTCTGGAATTTTGTGAAAATTTTCACCTTAATTTTCACCTTTTTTTAATATCAAATAAGAATCAATAAAAATTATAAAAAATTTTAGAAAATAATGGATGATGAAAAAATAGGTAAGAAGAGAAAAAAATCTGAAATTTTAAATGATTTAGAAAAAATAAAAAACTCGAAAATCAAAATAAGTTCCTATGATTTAACTAATATGGGGAAAGTACCAGCTAATAAAGATAAGATGAATATTATTGAACTTGATATCAATGAACTATCAGATATTTTGAACAATAATAAAAGAGTCTTGAGATCCCGTAGTAATTGTATTAGTAAGAAAAAAGGTGAAAATGATAAATCTAAAAGCTCAGATAAAGATAATAAAAAACCTAAAACTGAGAACAGTGAACCCAAGAAAATTGACAAAGATGAGAAAAAGAAAATGATCAAAAAATATGGGGGATATTTTGATGAAAATGATGAGTTTATAATTGATGATGATGTTTCAATGGATGAACCGATTGAATTGGATTATTCTTCGGATGATTGTTCCAAACCTGCTAAACCTAAAAAACCAAGTAATAAAGTTACCAATAAATCGTTGAAAGAGTATGATTTAACAATGGATGATTATAATTTAATGACAGAAGATGAATTCAAATATTGGAAGAAGATATCTAAAGAGGAAAGATTAAATTTGAAAAGATTGGAAAAAGAATTGGAAAAGTACGATGTTAATGATATACCAGATAGATATCGCATTTTAAAATTTCCAGTTTCTTTACCAGTAAAGAGAAATATTATGAATAAGTTAACCCAAATTGAAATGATGGAACCCTCTGACCCGGAGTATTTTAAATTAAATAAATGGTTGGAAGGAGTAATGAAAATTCCTTTTGGTAAATACATTGAATTGCCTATTTCTAAAAATGATAATCAAAATAAAATTACCCAATTTATTGATAAAGTTTCACTTGATATGGAAAATAGTACTTATGGACATCAAGAAGCTAAAAATAAAATAATGCAAGTAGTTTGCCAATGGATTTCCAATCCTCAATCAAGTGGAAATATTATAGCAATACAAGGTCCTCCTGGGATTGGAAAAACTTCACTAGTAAAAAATGGAATTTCCAAAGCATTGGAAAGACCTTTCCACATGATTGCATTGGGAGGAGCAACTGATAGTACTTATTTAGAAGGACATAGCTATACTTATGAAGGATCAAATTGGGGTAGAATTGCTAGTATTCTTATGGATTCTCAAGTAATGAATCCTGTTATATTTTTTGATGAATTGGATAAAGTTAGTGGAACAAAACAGGGAGAAGAAATTATTGGAGTATTAACACATTTAACGGATCAAACTCAAAATACTACTTTTAATGATAAATATTTTGCAGGTATTGATTTGGATTTATCGAAATGCTTATTTGTTTTCTCCTATAACGACGAAAGCCTTATTAATCCAATCTTACGTGATAGATTAATTAAAATAAATTTGAAGGGTTTTTCAATTGAAGATAAGCTATCTATTGCTAAAGAATATTTACTAAAAGAATTGTCTAAAAATATTGGAATATGTGACGAGGAATTCTATTTTAGTGACGAAATCCTAAAAGAGATAATTCAAAAGCATACAAAAGAAGAAGGTGTTAGAGAACTAAGAAGATGTATAGAAACCATTCTTTTGAAATTAAATATGGCAAAATACACCAAAGTTGATGTTCTAAAAGACTATAGATTTCCAATCATACTAAATTCCAATCTAGTGGAGGAATTACTAAAGAAAAAAGAAGAGGATAATTTCCATAAAAATCACATGATGTACATTTAATTCCAATCAAAAACAAAGTTCTCTATCCTTATTCTTATCCCTATCCCAATCCTTATCCCTATCCCAATCCTTATCCCTATCCCAATCTTTATTTCTATCCTAATTTTTTACTTTTTTTTGATTTTTGTTTTGATTTATTTTTAGAATGAATCATCTGGGAAGTTCTTGTTATTTCCTCTTAAACCTCCAATGTATGCTTGCTGTTGAGCAGTAGTGCAAACTTGACCAGTTGATGTAGAGAATGATGATTTGCATTGAGGGCTAGCACGATTTTTAGCAAAGACAAACATACTATCTTTAGGAATTTGAGAATAAATCATCTCATTCTTTAAAGGCAAGGGAGTACCCTGGGGAACGAAGAGATAATCACTCTGGATGAGAGGAGTATTTGCTGGCTCTGCTTTCCAGCGGTTATAGTCATTGGCAATTAATTTAATTCCATCGTAGCTCCCATAAACACCATTGCCCATTTCGAACTGGACAGGAGCTGGAGTGTTAATGCTAAGGAGATAGTTGTTATTTCCTAAGTATGAAGCATTTTGATTTACTTTTTCAAAATTATCAAAAGGATTGGTTGGAGTTTCATTTACAGGAGATCTATAATAATCTGGATATATTCGACTAGGGTTCATATTTATATATATAGAGAAAAATTATAAATTCTTTTGTTTTCCAAATATCCAATTTACTATTCCCCAAAAAATATTTTTGGTATCAAATTTTTTATAAGTACTTAAAATATATTGTTCTTTCGTAATATCTGTATTAATTTTTGAATTATCTAAAGTATTTTTTAAAATAAATAAATCATCTGGTTTATGATCCCCATCTGGACCAATTTGATACTCATTTAAAAATATGTCTTCCAATTTAAAATTGGAATTTCTAAATGGAAAACATTCATTTTCTTTATCATAAATATTTTTTAGTGGAATGCCTAAACCTTTAGAATTGTAATAATCATTTAGTGGACCTCCATACATAGTAAGTAAATCGACATATTCATATGGACCATTTATATCAGATATTTTGTTCATATTTTTATGTTTTAATTCATTAATATTGTAAATTGGGAAGTAAATTATGTCGTTATTATTCTTCACTTGAAAATTGAAAATATAATTTTTATGATGTTTTTTATATTTGATTTCAAGAATATAAGAATCATTTTTATTTAGTGATGTTAATATTTTATTTAATATAACATAATTGGAAAAACGTATGTTATCATTTAGATTCTTTACATGTTTATGATTTACTTCAACTACTTTATTTGTATTTAAATCAATAAGGTAAATGTCTTCTATAACCGTATCAACTCCATTGTTTCTCCTAAGTATAAATTTCTTTATTTTATATTTAATCTCTAATGCAAGATTAAATAAATATAGTGAGCAATTGATTAAAATATTTAGGAAGCTTTGCATTACTATAAATTTATTCATAAATAATTTTTTAAATCATTTAGAGAAAGCAAATATTTTTTTATAAAAAATTTTTTTCATTATATATTATATAAGATGAGCAATTGTGCCAATTTAATTAACCGTTTATTCAGTGAAGTTTGTTTTTTAAAAGAACGTGAAGCAAAAACCACATTTATGTTGGATCTTTTGCAAATCAATCAGGCTATCTTCCAACGTTTAGATACAACTGTTTATATTGTTCCAAGCAATGCTTCAACTGCTACTGTTATTGGTCTCCCTGTTAGCGTTCAGGCAAACTATGTTACCAAAGATGAGAAAGCCGCTGCTACTGTCCCATCTCTCATTACTCTTGGAAGCATTAGCCCTGATTGCATTGTTTACAGCACTAAGAACTTATTCCAGTATGGTGTTAGAACTGAGACTGGCTTCTTCGATTTTACTAAGACAGTTCCAATCACTGTTCTTGATGTTAATGTTGAGATCCTAAACAATGTTGACTCTGCTGCTGTTTACGCTGCATTGAAAGCTTGCGTTGACACTACATCAACTTCTACTTTATCTTGTGCAGCTTACGATGCATTAGTTGCATTCTTAGCAAGATATGGTGTAAAGAGTGTCAATGTTTTCCAGGCTGCTTGCATTTATAAGAATTTAGAAGACATTGTGTTGAATAATGCCGAAGCAACAAGAAGTTTAGGTTTAGCACAAGTTGAGGATAAACAAGAAACTGCAGATGCAACTGAAGAAGTTGTTGAGGCTGCCCAACCATTTGAACCCGCCCAGCCATCTGAGCCATCTGATTTAATCAGCAATGTATATGTTAGACAGCTCCAGGACACTACATTGTCTGAGTCAGTAAGCAACAATGAATCAATTGAACTTAAACTTAAAGCTTTATTGGAAGCAACTGAAACAACAGAGCAAACCGAATAAATTAAGGATCTATATTTTTTTAATAATATTATTAAAAAAATTTTTTCTTATATAGTTATATAAATGAGTGCTGAATCTCAAAAATTATCCCAATCGACTTTATTGTCTGTTAGAAATAACTTAGCCTATGTATTTAGATTTGGCGGTGTATGCACTGCTCTTAAATTTAATCCTTCTAATATTTCTAACGAGGAGTCACGCAAGTTGTCTTCGTTTATTATCAATTCCCTTAACGAAGAATTGTGGGAGAGTGGTGTAGATGTCATTTCTACTAACTACAACAACGGTGGTGCTGGTTTCATGATCTTGACTACTATTGAGAATAAGGAACAAATTCGCAGACTTCTTGAAAAGCTCCACATTTCAAAGACTCTTAAGAATGAGTATGTTGTTCTTATCAATGATGTTCTTGCCCTTTCAAACAGTGGAAAGACTATCGAGAGTGATTATACTTCAACTTCTTACATCATGTCAATCTTGATAACTACAAGATCAACACCCAAAGTCAGCTTTCTCTTTCACTTAACGAGGATGCTAACACTGCTGCAGATGTCCAGATTTGCGAGCGTTCAATTGCTTCTCAGCTCCAGAGATTTGGTCTCGGTTAGTGACAACAATGATTTAGGATGGCTCAACATTGTCGATGACTTTAGTGGCAAGTTTGCTTCTAACACCAAGAAGTATATTGTTCCAGGTCTTCTCATTGTTGCTCTCTTTTACACTTGCCAGTTCTTGTGGAAGAAGTACAATGAACTTAAGAATCAGATCGATGGCAATGTCGAGTCAGCTGCTTCTGGTGAGCGTGCTCTCGATGTAGAGGCTAATGCCCAGCCATTTGAGCCTGCACAGCCCTCTGAGCCTTCTGACTACAGCGTTGTTATCGGCAAGCGTGCTGTTGGCAACCAGCGTCTCTCTTCTCTCCTTAAGACTTTAGAGGACTCTGATGTCAAGCGCTCTAAGTCCAACAACATTGAGAGCAAGATCCTTTCTCTTCTTGCTGAGACCACTACTAGCTCTCATTAATTAAATAAATAAATATTTGTTAAATATTTATTATCTATTTTATCATATATAATTATATATATGAGTTATATAAATTACATAAATAGATTATCTTCAGACATAAAAAAAGTTATTGATGAAAATTCACAAATTCAAGATGTGATAAAAAGAAGCCAGGATGCTTATAACTTAATGCCAAATTTCAATAAAAATTCGATTGGATATAAATTAAAATATATTTTCGAAATTGATAAAGAAATTAAAACTCCAAATAATTTTTTGGCTCTTCAAATAATCATGAATTATTTATTAGAAAAATTTATTGAAAATAATGAATCAGTTTATTTCAAATATGATTTTTACATTTATAATGAAAATTTATATTTATCAATTTTTCATAATAATAAGAATTATTTGGAATCATATTTTGATAATTTGATTAATTTTATTTCTAGTGAGTTAGACACTTTCTCAATGTTAATTCGATCAAAATTTCTAGATCTTGCAACATTAAGTTTAAGAATTAAAATAAAAATAATTCAAAAAGAATGTCCAATTTTAATTGATATCTTGTGCAATACAATTAAAGAAAAAAGAAAATATGATCAAGTTAATGAAATCGTTGATTCTATAATTATAATAACTCGTACAAATGATATTACAATATTAAAAGATATTGAAGCAAAATATACTACTTTAAAATCAGAGGAAAATACATTAGATTTTTTAACACAGTTTAATATTGAAAATAAAAGAAAAAAAGTAGAAGATGAAACTATACATGAAAATGTAATTAAGAAAAAGAGAGAAGAGCAAAAAGAAAATGAAGAAAATTTTGAAAATAATAAGAAAGAGGACAAACAGTTAAATATATTTAATAATGTAGAAACAATAAATGATAATATTAAGCAATTATTTTGGCACACTGATGAACCAAAAATTTATTCGAATAAATATGATTGGTTAAACAGTATTCTTTTTGTAATTGTTTTAGCTACTGTTATTTATAAGGTTCCTTTCCTCGCTCAAAAGATAAAAGATTTTACTAAAAGTAATTCTGTAATTGATAATATTTTGGATTTAGCTACTGATGATTTAACAACAACTAAAACTAGAACGAGCCAAACAATAAATCAAAAAGCTATAAATAAATTAGAACCTATAAAAGAAATGAACGAAGATGCTTCACCAGTCGAACCCGCTGAACCTGCTGAACCAAGTGATGAGGACATTGGAATAATTACTAGAAATATTATAAAAAATTTTAATGAAATGGAAAATTCAGCGTATGATTTGAAAAGTATAGAGAATCGATTAAGAGTAATTTTAGAAGAGACAGATACAAAAACATAATTTAGGGATTTATGAGTAAAAAATAAATCTATAATATTTTAATGAATCCTAATTGTGTTAATATACTTAATAAAACAGTTAATAATGTATGTAAATTGGAAAATCAGGTTCTTACTAATACTCAAAACATTGAATTTATAATGAAATATATTAATTTCAACAAATCTTTATTATTATCATTGCATGGAACCAATAATAAAATTCCAGTTACTGTCCAACATTATTTAATCAATCCACTTTTCACTAGTGATAATTTACTAAAAGAATTTATCCTTGGTGTATTGGAAGATTTTAATAAAAATGATAGTGAGAATTATTACTATTTGATTGAATCTAGCAGAGATGTTCCTTTCCTTATAAAAAATGTTTCTTTTCCCAGCATAATCCAAATTAGCTTAGTTGATAGTGATAAATCAGGCTTAATTTCCTTTTTGGATTCTATCAAAGCTGGAAACATTAACAAATTAAGTACAGTTGTTGAAACTCTTACCTCAAAAATTGCTGAACCAAACTCATTTGTTCTTGCAATTCTTCATTATTTAGATAAATCTCCAGATATTTCTTTCCACAAAGAAACTAAAGTTAGTCTAATAGGAAATAATATATCTTCAACTTATGATGAATTAAGTAGATTAAAAGATGAACAACATAGTAAAATAGCAAGTTTAAGCAGTAGAAGTTTTCCAGTAAAGAACATTTTAGATACTGTTAATATTTATTTATCAAAAGGAAAAGATAGTATGGTTGCTAATTATAAAGCGAAATCGCATAATGATCCTTTTTATGCACCACCAACAACTGCAGATTTTATTCATGCTGCTAAAAAAATATTCTTAGAGGATTCCTCTTTAGAATCGAATGGATATCTCAATTACAACGCTGAACCATTCCAGCCGTATGATCCATATGAACCATCAGAGCCAAGTGATTTCAATGTTAACTTTTTACGAAAGATTGATGGAATGACTTCTATTAGCGAGAACTCGGAGAAAATAGAATTTAAAATCAAACAGTTATTGGATCTTACAGAGACGGAGACTACCGCCGAGTAAATTTTTCATTTCAAAAATATAATATATTATTATATTATGACAAATGGTGAAGTATGTACTGCTGTAAATGCACTATTTAGAGCAGTTTGTGAATTAAAATTAACAAATAGCAAAAACGCAATAAAAAGTCAAATGCAATTTTTTAGAGATTTACAAATAAATAGGAGAGCATTAGTAAGTAGTTATGTTTTATATGAATATTATTCCCATGATTCAATAACCATCGCTCAAGATGAATTGGATTTAATGAGAGAGTTCTTACTAACCTATTTAGAGAAATATGATGATCCAAATATTGTTGATATATTTGTTACACTTCAAAATAGAACATTAAAATTTATTTTTTCTTGTTATGAAAGAGCCTCAAAAACAAATAATACAAGTACTGTTATTAAAGAAATAGAAAATGATATAGCAAAAGTTTATGAAAATTCAATTTTTAAAATATTGGACCAAATTACAAATTCTTTACCAAGTGACGATCTCATAACAAAAATAAAAAATGTACAAAAATACTTTAAAACTGGAAATTTAGTTGCGAAATATAATGAAAATATTTTAGGAAATTATAAAGAATTGGAAAAATACTGCTTGAATACTAAATTGGGTCCAATCATTCCAGATAATCCTTTTACTTGTTATGAACCATTTCAACCATCTGAACCTTTTCAACCTTTTGAACCATCTGAACCAAGTGATTTTATTAGTTTTAGTTATTTCAATAGTAAAATTGCTAACATTAATACAGAGTCCGCAAATTTTAATGAACAAAATATTAAGACTGCGATTAGTAAAATTTTAGAAATTACAACAACAGAAGAATTAACTCAAGTGTAAAACGTAAATTACTTAAAAACTTTTTAATATATTATTAATAATGGCTACTATTTCCAAGTCCAACCCCTTAAATACCCCATGGGTCTTATGGTATCATTCTCTTGAAGAACCAAACTGGACAAAAGATACTTATGTAAAAGTTGCAGAGGTAAATACAGTTGAGGATTTTGTTGGGCTATTCAATAATTTTAATTCATTCATAAAAGGAATGTTCTTTTTTATGAGAAAAGATATTTTCCCACAATGGGAAGATGAGAGCAATATCAACGGTGGATATTGGTCATTTAAAATTGCTAAAAATGTTGCTGAAAAAGCTTGGTATGAATTATCTGCTTCTTGCATTGGAGAAGTTTTAACAAAAAATCCAAATGATATGTATAATATCAATGGAATAAGCTACAGTCCTAAAATAAGTAACGTTATTATAAAAATATTAAATAGAAACTCCGATAATAATGATCCTACCCAATTAACTGAGAAAATAGAAAATTTACACCCAAGTACTACTCAATTCAAAGCTCATATTGAGAATAAAGATGAATTTGTTAGCAACTAAAAATTTCACTCATTGCATTTATTAATTCGTGATTCCTTTTTCTAAATCTTTTTTTTTGCTTTAATATATCATTCAAAGTGAACCATTGTATCATATCTTTTTCTAATAATCCTCTTTGTCTTGCTTTATGAATTTCATTCTTCTTATCCAATATATGTTTATACAAAATAGTAGTAGTATAAAATATCCTTTCGAATTTTTTATCATATTCAATTGGTAAGAATAAAATAACACCCTTATACTCAGATGAATATAAAACAAGAAGTTTATTAAAATTTTCTTTCAAATATTTTTTAGTTCCTTCAACAGTTCCAAATATTCCATTAGTTCCTTCCCAAAATTCTCTTATCAATCCTTCCAAATTATTCTCTTTTTCTTTTTTAATATTTCCACCAAAATCTCCCCAAAGGGCTCTATCATCTCCTTTCAATTCCTTTGTTTCTCTCCCAAAAAGAAAATATAATTCTCCTCCACTAAAAGCAAAAGGTATTATTCCTCCAGACTCAATATCTATCTTATTTAATTCATCAATATCTTTTATTAAATTCACCATAAACTTATATCCAAAAAAAATATAAAATTTTTACAAAAAAAATTTTATTTTATTTTATTTTATTTTATTTTAATAAATCATTTAATCTTTGGAGCAAGTGCTAATTTAAGATAACCTAAGCTTCCAACCTTGTACTGGATAATAAGAGGAAAATCATTCTTCATAAATATTTGAACATTATTACTTAAATGAGTGCACTTAGTAAATAAAACTAAATGACGAAGATTGTAATATCCTTGAATTACTTCATATTGTTCATTATTCTTATCAAAAGTTAAGCCTCCATGCTCACTACATACTGTTTCTTGATCAGCAAAATCTCCGCTGCAAGAAAATATCAACTTATTCCCAACATTCTTTATTTCAATCAAATCAGCCAAATTACTCATATCCTTGCAAATCTTCTGGAAATCATCACTAGGCATAACTATGGTATTCTCAAATTTCTGTGGTGGAATATTTACTTCCTCATACTTAATATCCATCAAATTCAATTTATAATGTGTTACACTATTTTTGTCACTATTGTCAATTTTTATTCCTAATTTGTTTATATCATTCTCTGCAATATATAAAGTTAAACAATCATTGTTATTTGAAATGGTCTTTATCAACTTATGAAAATACATCATACTTACGCCAACAATTAATCTTTTCTTACAATTATAATATTCAAATCTTCCTCCATCCAATCTTAAGTGAACAAGAATAGTTTGACTTGAATCCATCGCAACAATCTTGATAAATCCCTTATCCTCTTCATTCTCTGCATCACTATTACCCTTGTGGAATTCTATATTAACGTCAGTTAAAATGTCTTTTAACGCTTCAACTAAAGTTTTAAAAACCGTAGTCTGCACGGTTTTGCATTCCATAACATTTCCGGTCATCTTTTTATATTTATTATCTCTAAATCTTTTAAATCATTTTTACTCATCAAGAAAATAATAGGTGAAAATTTTCAGCTAAAAATTAAAAAATTCAAAAAAAATTGATTTAAAAATATCCTATGTTATAAGCCAATATGAAGTATGTCACTATCATTAAAAAACGATTCTTTTCCGGTGCCAACAGGAATTGATGTTGAATCAATCAAAGATGCAGAAGATATTTTAATTTCTATTCTTGAAAAAAATAAGAATTGTGGTGAAGAAGCACCTCCGGCAGCAAAATTAAATATTTCAGTGAAAACTGCTTGTTGTTATATTAACAAGCCTTATAATATAAAGAAAATGTGTATGAAATTAGAGGAAAATCTTAAGAAATTCAATACTTTTAATGAAGATGGAGAAAGATTAGGAATTGGAAGTGTTATTAAATCTATTAATTATACGAAGGTTGATTCTTCAGAAGAAGGAATTATTGTTAAGAATAGTAAATCAAACAATAATTTTTACAATTCAATTTGTATTTCAATTAAAATTCGCAAGGATAAATGTATTAATTTAATGATTTTTACTAATGGAAGAATTACTTGCACAGGATCTAAAAATGATGATGATGGGTTTATTGCTGCAAATTTGTTATTGGATGAAATGAAAAAAATACCGGATATATTTGAAGATGGTGATCTTGATAGTGTTCAAGTAATTAATTATGAAGTTGTTATGATTAATAGTAATTTTTTCATTGGATTCTTCGTCGATAATCACAAATTATATGATATTTTAATTAGAAATAGAGACACTTACAAACTTTTCAGCAGTTTTGATCCAAGAGTTTATCAAGGAGTAAAAATTTATTTTATGTGGAATTCCAATCAAGCTGTGAAAAATGGAGTTTGTGTATGTTCAAAAAAGAAATGTAAGATAAGTGCTAAGAAAAAAAATGGAAATGGTGAAGGTGATTGTAGAAGAATTTCAGTAGCAGTTTTTGGAACAGGAAAGGTTTTAATAGCTGGTGCTAAGAACGACGCACAATTATACGACACATATAATTTTACAGTTAAATTACTCCAAGATAATTACAAAAAAATTGTCCAATTTTCAATTGAAGATAAAAAAAGATTATTAAAAGATTATTGTTCTCCAAGTTCAATTGTTAGAAAATTGAAGGTTATCGCTTGAAGTTTTTGTATTAGCACACATCGCTCTTATAGTACCAGGTTTGCAATTATCTGTTATTATTTTATCAGAGAAAGATAAAACTCCATATTTCTCTTTGCACATTCTATCTGGATTTAATGATTGATCAAAACACGCAGTAGAATTTTCAATTAATTCCTTTCCATCGTAATAATTTCCATCACAAATTGCCCTTTGATATCCTTCCGGGCATCCTGAAAATTTGATATCTTTATATCCCATTTTCAAGTATTTATTATCTTTTTCTTTTTTGAATTTAGTATTGCAAATACTATTCATATCAGTACCAACTGGAACACATCTTGTTGAATTGGGAGTTATTTCTACTCCCATTTGATATCCTGGTTCACAAAGTCCTCTATAATCATTTGGAGGACATCCAAAATTTTCAACAGTTCTTACTCCGTATTCTTTTCCAAATTTATCTTTACATTTTAAATCATATTCCAATAAATTTTCTCTTGGTAAGCCAAAACATTGGGTTGATTGATATGGGTTTAAATTAAATCCTTTTGGTGCTGCTTTATAAAGATTAGCGTAATCTGGTTTTTCCTTCATCATTTTTTTCATTTGTTCTCCACTTACACATTTTCTACCAAAGTATGGATGAGAATATCCAAAACGTGTAAGTCCATCATTACCTTTATATTTACAAACTCCGATTCCAGCTGTAGCACCATCTCTCATTCTCAAACCAAATCCAACACGATTACCATCTCTATCACCTCTACTAATAAATTCTTCTTTATCACAACTACATAACTCTTGATCTTCACTACTTATTTTTTTAGCTCTACCTTTTCTTATTGGTCTACGGGAATCCCCTTCTTCTCCCATAGCAATCTCTCTTTTAACTTCTTCAATCTCTCTTTCATATTCTTCTTCTTTTATTCTGCACTCGTCCAATTTTTTCAAACAAGATTCTGCTGTCTCGCTATCTGGTGACTCTGCTAGTAATCTATCTCTCGATATGCACTTACCATTTATCAAAAATCCACTCTTACCATTTTTTATGCAAGGACCTGATGCAATATTCGAAATTTTTCTTCTAGCTGGTTGTGGACTTGGATTTGGTGCAGTATTTTGAAAATCCTCTATAGTATTTTTATTTAGAAATCCAACAAGTAAAGTGATGAAAACAATAAAAAATAAACCACCAATACCAAAATAATAATATGCTCTAAATTGACTAACAAAAGGACCACCAAATATTAATAAAGCTAACATTATAAATGAAGAAACTAAAACAATTGATCCCAAATACATACCTGGGTAATTTTTTCTATATTTAGTAACACAATCTCTTTTTATAGGAAAAAAAGGCTGGGATGATATCCCTAGTAAAATAATGCTCAAAATAATGATTAAAACTAAAAATGCTACACAACCCATTCTTAAAGTACTATTTTCATCAAATTGATTTACAAAATTTCGAAAGAATAATCCAGTTTCATTCAAAATATTTTCAATCATTACTCTTTATTAGAAATTTAATATCGCCTTCAAGTTAAAAATAAATTAACTTAATATAATAGAACTATGGCGGGTGGTTTAATGCAATTAGTAGCCTACGGGGCTCAAGATTTATATTTAACAGGAAATCCACAAATAACTTTCTTTAAAACTATCTATAGAAGACATACAAATTTTGCGATGGAATATATACCTCAGTACTATCGTGTGTTACCTACTTTTTCAACAACACAAGCAAATAAAGTAACTGTAAAAATAAATAGAAATGCTGATTTAATTCATGATAGTTATGTTGTAATTGATATCCCAAGTATTTATTCAACAAGTGCGGAGAAATTCCAATGGGTAGAAAATCTTGGTCAAAATATAATAGCGAATGTGGAATTACTTTGCAATGGTGTATTAATTGATAAACACTATAGTGAATGGTTAAATGTGTGGGCTCAATTAACAATTGATAGAAGTAAGAGAAGAGCATATGATGAAATAACTGGTAGCTTATGGCAAATGCAGTTTCCTGTAAAATATTATGGAGAATATTCTCCTAATACTAGACCATCAATCTCAGGAAGAAGACTCTATATCCCTTTATTCTTTTCATTTTGTGTCAATCCAGGATTAGCATTGCCGCTCATAGCACTCCAATACACCGATATATATGTTAATGTAGAATTTCGACCATTAAATCAATGGTTCACTATGTGGTATGGATTAAATCCTGAAATTTTATATGAATATGGTAAATCAGGTGGAGGACCTAGTGCTGGAATACCTCAATTTGATGTTGATCTTTTTAATTCAATACAAGCTGCAAATCTACCAGAAGTACCAGCAGCAGATTTAGTTAATGCGCTAGAAGCAGATGGGTTTGGTCCATTAACATATTTTTGGAAATTCGTAAATGGGACTCAAGCTCCAGGTGTTTGGAGTCAAAATAGTTATTTATTTGTTAATTATATATTCTTAGATGAAGATGAAAGAAGAAGGTTTGCCCAATCATCACACGAATATTTAATAACACAAGTCCAACTCCAGGAATTTGGTGGTATTGATGGTCCCCAAGTACTTGAGCTTAAAATTCAACAACCTGTAAAAGAACTAATATTTACAACGCAAAGAACAGATGTTTACGTGGTAAACCAATGGAATAATTATACGAATTGTTTATATTTTCATTCTTTGTATGATATAAGTTTTGTAAAAAATGCAAATTATTTTAAACAAGAGATAGAATTTTTTGAAAACAATATAGATCCTTGTTTGCCCAATGTGCAGCAACAATTTAGTGAAACTACTAATCAATATGACATTGATCAAAAAAATATTTTATACTTTGGTAAATTATTATTAAATTCCAACGATAGATTTGATTTTAGAGATTCGATTTTCTATAATGCAATGGAACCTTTCAAATACCATACTAATTCACCAGATGAAGGAATTTACTGTTATGCTTTTGGACTTAACCCAGAAGAGTTCCAACCAAGCGGTACTTGTAATTTTAGTAGAATTAATAGAGCCCAACTACAGCTGTATTTAAGACAGGTTGTTAACACGGATATAGAGTATAATATCAATGTTTATGCTCTCAATGTAAATGTTTTTAGAATTATGGCTGGAATTGGAAGCATTGTTTTTTCTAATTAATTTTATTTTGATAAAAAATGATTTAATTATTTCTTATCATTTAAGATAATAAATGGAGATTTTACCAGGATCACAATTTCTCAATTTTGAACTTATTAAAAAAATAGGTGATTTTGGGGGAAAATCAAATGTGTGGCTGGCAAATTTAAAAGGAACTAATTTTCTATTTGATTTGTATATAAAAGATATTGAAATTCGAAGTTCCAAACCACGTGGTGATCAAAAACTTGTATTAAATGATAAAAATATTGTAATTCTCAAAGAATTGGGAAATGGTTCTTATAGTTCAGTTTATCTAATTCAAGAATTTGAAAATAACAAAAAATATGCCTTGAAAATGTATTTTGAACCAGAAGAAGGTGAAAAAGAATACTCTATGTATAAATTTTTAGAGGGATGTCCCAATCTTCCAAAAATATATTTTGGAGATTATTTTTTTGAAAAAAATCAATATTTTATGTGTATGAAAAATATGAAAGATTGTGTTGATGGACTAAAATTATCCAATCAATTGATTAATCAAATAATGCGAGATATTTCAAAAGCTCTTACTTTCATCCACCAAAAAAATATTGTACATGGAGATATTAAATTAAAAAATATTTTAATAAATGATAAAAATGAAGCTTATTTATGTGATTTTACAAATTCATATAATAGAAATACAATTTTAAGTGAAGTGGGAACAAGTTGGTATAGATCACCAGAAAATTGCGATCCACGATTGAAAAATTATTTTATTGATTTTCCTTGCGACATTTGGAGCTTAGGAATTTGCTACATTTCTATGTTAAACAATGGAGACATACCAAAATTATTTCGTGTAAATAACCCTCACTTACTCTATCCTAGAATTTCCTTCCAAGATTATATGGATGAGTATATTGAACAATATGTAAATAAAATTGAAGTAGAAGATAAATTTTTTACAATAAACTTACTGCAAAGAATGTTATGTGTAGAACCGGACCATAGAATTACTGCTAAAGAGGCTTTTGAGTTGTTAAATAAATAGTATAAAAGCTTTTTAATTATAATTATAAAAAAAATGAAGAGAACAAAAAGAATGTGTATGAATGATCTTATGGAATCTTTAGAAAATGAAGAAAAAAATAGTGATCTTGAAAATAATACTAAAATATTGAAAGAATTAGTTGAACAAATAAAAATTTTGAATGTAAATATTCAACAACTGCTTGAAAATAATTTAGTTAGTAATAATCGCGATACTTCATACATTTCCTAATTTATTTTCTATATTATATATAAATGTTCGAAACAGGAATGACTTTATCATATATTTTGGCAATTTTCTTTGGATTGTTATCAGCATTTGGAATGAGCAAAATAGCCCCTAATTTAAATGGATTCATTAAATTTTTGATTGTTCCATTTTTAGTTATTTATCTTTTCCTTTTATTATTTAGATTAGTATTACCAGGAATTAATAAATTTGGAAGAAACTTTAAGTCATACGTATCAGAGACTGCATCTGATGATATTCACGCAATGTCTTATGTTGAAATTTTCCCACCTATTTTCGCAGTATTTATAATCATTATTATTTTGTTATATACTGGCGTATTTAAGTAATTTAGAATAATTATTTTATATATATAAAATAATATGAGCAAAGTTCAATATCCAATTAGACAAGAAGAAATAGTCGAGTTTCGTGAAGGACCAATCGATGACAACATGTTCCATGAAACTGGTTTTCCATTAGGAGCAAGTTATCCTGCAAAATATATGAGTTATCAACCAGTTGGAGAGAGAGCAGATGAGGGTCATTGTTTATTAGGTCGCGATGGTTGTGTTCCATTATGTTCGGGTTATAGCAAAAATCCTTGCAATATTGTTGCACCAATTCCTGGTCCCCAATGGCAAGTACAAAACGCAGCAACTGTTCAACGTCGTTTAACCAATCAAGAATATACTCCTTCCAAGTGCCCTCTTGGTCCTACTGTTCTTAGAGAAGCACCTGGATGTCAAAATAGTAATGGAAATAATAGAGAACCATACAAGACCACTTGCTATGCTTCACAACAAGTCCCCAAATTCAATTAAATATTTTTCTTTTATAAATTATGAAAGAATTGAACAATCTTGTTAAAGGTTTAAATAACTCTTTTATTATCATTTTATTGATTATAATTGTTGGTGCTATATTTTTTTTTATGACAAGTGGGAAACAACATTTCACAAATGATTGTATTTTGTCCTTGCATGAGAGGGCAGTGTCCTTGTAGAAGAATGGGAGGTGTGGGTTGTCCTTGTAAGAGAAGAATGATGAAAGGTTGTCTTTGTCAGGGAGCTGGTCCTGGAGTAGGAATGGGAATTGGGGCTGGATATGGAATGGGGAAAGGATGTAGAGCACGTGGATGGATGGATTAAATTTTCTTTTTGCTAGAAAAAAAGAAAATATTATATATTATAAATGATTGGTAAGAAACCTTGCTATACAACTATATTGATTATTGTTATTGTCCTCCTTCTTGCTGTTTTTCTTTTTGTAAGAATTAACAATAGAGAAAGCTACACTAACTGCGCTGTGAGAGAAAGTATGAGTGACTGTGGCATGAAAGAAAGCTTTGGTGACTGTCGCATGAAAGAAAGCTTTGGTGACTGTCGCATGAAAGAAAGCTTTGGTGACTGTCGCATGAAAGAAAGCTTTGGTGACTGTCGCATGAAAGAAAGCTTTGGTGACTGTAAAATGAAGGAAAGTTTCAAGGTTGTTGGAGGTGATCCAAGCTGCCCTTATAGAACTGATGAAAGTTGTCCATATGTCAAAAAGGGGACAGGACCAGCTTGCCAAATCGATAAAAATAAAGCAGGTTGCCCACCTTGCTGCGGAAACATTGATTGGTATTTAGGACCAAAGGAGTATGAGGAAAAATGTGGTAAAGGAACACCTCCTGCTTTCCCAACCTTACAAGATTATTATGCCAGTATTCAAGAAAATTTCATGTCAGAAAAAAATGTTGATTAGTAATATATGAATAATAATACTATTTTTGGAATTTTAGTTGTCATAATAATAATAATCTTTTTAATGTATTTCTTGAGAGTAAAGGAAGATTTTAGTTACGACCCTTATAATGGTCGCAATCCCAATGGTCCCCCTCTTTGCTGTGGAAATCTTGATTGGTATTTAGGTGACGATTACAAAAAATATTGCGGCAATATAAAACCAACAGCTTTCCAAAATACTAGGACTATCGAAGGATTCGATTTTAGTAGTGAGATGATGGCTAAAGATGCTATGATTGGAAAATTGGACTTTGATAAATTAAATAATGAGTGTCAAAGTGCCAATCCTTCCTGGAGAGCTGCTTATAATCCAATGATTTGCACTGAAGAAAGTAAAGTTATATCCGAGGCAAATTGTAAGTGCATGAATGAAAGAAATCAATGTGCTAAATGCTATGACAAGATAGATCTATCTAAATATCTTGGTTAAAAGAATTATTCTTTTCCACTCCCTTTCACAAAATTTTTATATTTTGTGGTATAAATTTTCTTTATGTCATCTTCTTCCAATTTATTCAATCGTAAAATTAAATCAACATCTTCACTAGTCATATCCATTTTTTTCAAAATGGGTAAAATATATTTTTCCATATCTTCTTCTAAATTCTTCTTATCTATTCTCTTTAAACAATCACACAAAAATTCAGATAAATAAAATGCATCACCATTATTATTACCATATTTATGTAGAATTTGATTTATTACTTTTCTATTCGTGAAGTAAAGTGATACTTTATTTAATAAAGTTGTGTATTTTCTTCTATTAAATTCAAATTTAGGGTTTTTATTTGAATTCATTATTTCCCTATGTAAAAAATTAGTGTTCGCATTGGTTAACAAAGCACTATTGATATTTAAATCCCATAACTGTTTTTCAAAAATTAGATTTTGTACAACATCATTATCTGCTAAATTTTTAGATATTTCACTTAAAAATCTCAATTTATCTTCATTCTTCACTTTTGCTCCCCCAATGTTGTAGGGGTAATTTTCGTGAATGAGAAAAGAAAATAAAAATTTATCAGAATAATATTTATTGATACATTCTTTGACAGTTAACTCTTTTGTGAAAATAGTTTCTAAATTTTCATTAATTTTATCATCACAAGATTTGTTTGAAAAAGTATTTATTACAAAATCAATATTCTCATCCTTTATATTATTTTTATCATTTGATATCAACAATATATCTTCCAGTACATGATTATATTTTCTTAAATCTCTATCCAATTTATCCAATAAGTATTTCTTTTGCTTAGATGATAAATTCAAATTGTTATAAGAACATATTTTCTCCATATAAAATGCAAAATCATCATCATTTAATTTATCCAAATTAATTTCACAAGATATTTTTCTTAAATCATTTATCTTTTTATCTCCTGTCTCTTGTGAAACTAAAATGATTGGATATAAAAGTTTGAACTCACATTGCCCCTTTTTCTTATTATTAAATAAAGTTAAAAAATCAGTTATTATTGACTTATCATTATTATTACATAAAGTGTCGAAATCATCAATTATAATCCCAATGTCTTCGTTTTTCTTATAAATCATATTCAAAACATTCTTATTATTGGAAATTTGAAGTATAAATTCTTTAATGTCTTTATTAATTTTACTATCCTGTATATTCAAAAGTCTCGTTGTCAAACCATAATGATCACAAATGAATTGGGCTAGACTCGATTTCAATTGATTGTTCTCTCCCATTATTAAAATTATTTTCTCTTCCATATTATTCAAATTCTTTTGAGTCTTATATTCATCAAACCATCTCTCAATTTTATTGATATCATCTTCTCGTAGATTTCGAAAGTCTTTAAATGATTCATATTTAAATGATTTGATCATATAAATATGTATTTAATTAATTTTAAGCTATTTTACCCACTCCCAACACTTCCGCAGTTTGAATAACCTGGAGACATTTGGTCCGCACTTATACCTAACCAAGATGCAGTCATATTATTAGAAGGACCACATTGTGCGACAAATCTGCATCTCTCTTTTTCTCCTTCACTTCCTCCATCTTTATCAATCATAGTTCCAGCCTCTGTAATATAAACATCCTTGAAACTCTTTGTTCTCTTGTCCTTATCGGAATAGCAAACGTTATTATTGGGGTTATTGATTGGTATATTTAATTGATTATAGCAAAGATGGTAGCCCTTACGAGTTGGATCTTCACCCATATCAACCCAATAATCTGGACATCTACTTCCAACGTTTCTCATATAATCTAAAGGTGGCATCTTGACACTTCCACCTTTGACCATAGTTTTTGCTTTATTTACCTGTACAACATAAACAATTAATAAAATAAATAATATTGCAAAAAAAACTAGGACAACCGATATTATTATAGTTGAGTATTCCATTTCTTTATAAGGATAAAATTTTTTTTCATTTAAAAAGTTGTGGTTACACTTCTTAAAGTCTTCGTTCCAGCGGATGACAAATTCTCCGGTAAAGGTAAAGGATTGGGAAGTTTCTGCACATTATCTAAATATCCTAAATATTGCTCTACTTCTGTTAAGACATTGGGAACACAATAATCTAAAACCAATTTATTGAGATAATCGATTTGCTTGCCAAAATCCTTGTCTTGATTCAAACTAAATTGTAAAAAAATAGCTCTCATTACTATTTCCAATTCGATTGGACTTTGTTTGTCTACAACGTATTTTTTTCCACTTTGAATCCACACTTGATATCTTAATTGAGTTTGTATTCTTTCAATATTTTCCTGGCTAAAAAATAGAAGGGATAATCTACTAGGAGTTTGGATATGCTGTAATGCCTCGTACTTAAAATTATCCTTTTTATTATTGTCATTGCCAAACAATGGAATTGTGCTGTAGTTTTCCTTGGTAATATTAATAACACGACCGTTCTCGAACTGGTTGTAGTATTGCTTTCCTAAGTCATTCGTTTTAGAGTAGGGTGATTGTAATTCTATATTTAAGTCTTTCATATATATATTTTACAAAAAAATTATTATCGACTAGCGTAATTATTCCTTAATACATTATCACTACCAGATGAATTCACATATCCTGTTCTAGTATTAATATTTGTATCTTTCAAAACCTCTATCTTCTCAACAATCATTAAAGTAAAACAATGTTCACCATTTGTTTGTAATATTTTACCTTCAAAATCAACTAGTTGGATAACGAATTCATCAAGATTATTCACATTCCCCTCAAAATATATTACCTCATTTGTAAATGGATTATCGGGATTACAAGCGCCAGCATTAGTTGAAAATTTTATTTTCGCAAATAAGTTATCTACATCTTTTGTGAGTGTTGCTACACCTGCAGTTTTTTCAGGATATAAGGAAGGTAATTTATCAAAACATATTTTTCCAGGACAAGGAGAAATACCTACTTCACAATCTTGTATAGTAATTCCGTCAACTGAATCATTTAAATATTCATATTCTGCATTAGATCCATTTGCAAAATTGGATGTTGATCTCACCTGCATTATTTGTGATGATGAAATTTGATTTGCTAAAACTGGATTCAATATTTTTAAAAACATATAATTTGTTGTATAAAAACTATAAGTTCCATCTTGATTTTTACAAATTGGTAATTTAAAATCTAGAAATAAACTGTTTGTGACATAATCGATAGCAACTTTATTTTGTTTCCTACCTGCATCTGTTCTACATTTTTCATAATTATTTGCTTGTTGTAGTGCTATATTCGCTGTTTGAACAGTATTAATATAAGAGCTTGCTCGATAGATAATATTGTTATTTATAGCAAAACTGTAAAAAGGTGGTCCAATTTGAGCTAAACTATTATTAGTATCAAGGAAACCTAGCACTTGAGTCAATAATCTATTCGAACAATCTTTGTTTATTAATATTGGATTTAAAATATCTGAAAATAATGGTGCTGGAAATATTTCACAATAACAGTCTTTTAGATAATCCACTGATTGAGGGTCTAGTCCTACACAATCTGGTTGTGGGCATTCTGGTTCACATTTATCAGGGAACCAAATAGCTGCATCATTTTGTATGCTTTGTAAATAACTTATTAAAGTTGACTCTGTCCCTTTTATAAAAAAAAATGGGGCTTCTCTCCCAATACGAGCATCACATATTTTAGAACAGGGGTCATCCAGTTTATATACATCTGTTGATGAACAAAGTATCGGTCTAACTAGTGCATAATCATAAAAATATAATCTTATTATATTTGGAATAGGAATACCAGTATTCGGGTCTTTAACTATATCATAATATATTGGAGTAGCTTCGAAATTTACAATAAAATATTCTACAAAATTTTGCGGAATATATTCTTGATTTATTATAATAGAATTAATTCCTCCAATTGCTGGGAAACCAGTTAATAAAAGTGGGTATAAAGTATTATTTGCTAAAATTGTATATTCTTCACTTGCTACCAAAGGATCCTCACTTTTAATTCGAATATCAATGTAATTCTTATTTATATAACTTTTCATCCAGTCTATACTAAATTCTTCATATCTCAATTTGAAACTAACATTTGATGTTACAGGGTCTATTTTAACATTTACTAATTGAGGTTTTCCTATGAATTCTGCAGTGGGTGAATCAGGAGGAGCTATATACTCATATTCGTTGTTTGGTGTGTATTCTGAAGATAATAAACCAAAGAGGTCACTGCAAAAAAATAGCCGTTGTCTCCATTGAAGTTCAATTTCTTTTTCTAATTCCTCGGTGGTATAATATCCTGGAGTGACTTCAATATAATACATACAGTTTGCTATACGATTTCTAAAAAGTTTAACATTTCTTTTACAACTCTTATAAAATTCAATGAATTTGTTATAACTAGTCACCCAGTTTATAATAGTGTATGATCCTGTCAGGAGAAGATAGGGTGGCGACCCATCTGTAAATAATGTAAGCATCTCATATGGGATTGTGAACCAAACCAATGTATTATTATTTTGATTAATTGGGTATTGCATATCCGGGAAAAAATAATCGATTAATTTTATACTCTCAATATTATCAAACTTTCTTCCCAAAAACATCTTGTAATTATTCGGTCTAGGGTATAACGCAACATCACGCATCCTACTATCAATATTTAAGTAGCTAGTCCTGTATCTATAATAAGTCGATTCCGCAATATCTCTCGTAAAATTAGAGAGAACAGGTTGTTGATTAGCAATTCCTCCTCTCCCCCACCCATAAGCCTTCAATTCTCTATCAACGATTGGATTATCCGTAAAAACTGTTCTCTCCAAATCATCCCGCACATTGTTCACGGAATTCGCTTTGAGAGTACGGTATGGTATAAAATTATTAGCATTTTCCTGCAATTCTCTTTGCGTTATACTTTGTGTTTTTCTAAATTGATTGGTATATAATAAATCTTTTGGGTCCATTATTATATACTATTATAATTAATTTCTTAAAAAATTTTTAAGCCTTCACTTTTCGCTTTGGTGCAGCTCCAGATCTTCCACTAACAGTTTTCTTTGATGACGTAGCCTTAGTGTCTTCGGTTGATCCCATTCTTTCTTCATGATCCTTCATGTGTTTGAGATAAGAGGATTCAATTAATTGGAGATCCTCATTCCACAAATCATAAATTGATAATAATTTCAAAGCATCGTATTGTGTTTTTCTATCATCACGTTGCTTCATTAATTCTTCCACTCTCTTGCGAGTCATACTTCTAATTGGCATACTTGTCAAATAATCATAACTTGGATTGGAATTAATATCCTTTGGATCATATTCTAATTTCCCTTTCGTAAATTTGGGATACTCTTTTTGTTCCAATTCAGCATCCAATTGTTCTTCATCTTTTCCTTTCAAGATAATTTCCTCATCTAAAATTTGTAAGATGAATCTTACTCTTGCAGATAAAATTTCCAATTCTCTCTTCAATTTCTCCTCAAGATAATTCTTACGACTGGCATAAAATTCTTTTCTAATTTCGTAAAATTCCTCAATAATTTGCTCAGGGGAAGCATATTTCTTGATTTGCCCCTTCTCATTGAATAAATGCATATTCGTAATGTTGCAATTGCTAGAATCAATTAATTTCATTTCCTTCTCAAAAGTTCCCTTTCCAATCATATCAGAAAGTTCATTCTTGTCAAAATGCAATATAAATCTTACTCTCGATTCAGTATATTGACTCTCATACTTAATTAACACTTGTTTCTTCTTCTTGCCATCTTTTTCATTGCTCATAAGATCCTCCAAATGCTCCTTGTATTTATCAGTCCACATTCCAATCGGTAATTCATAAATTTCTACTTTGCCATCATTGAGAAGTCTATAAAGACCCTTCGTGACATATTTGTTTTCCGCAACTTTTTCAATGCGACCAATAAATCCTCTAAACCAGGGGACCATTGGCTCCATATCTTCTCCTCTCATCTTACGCCTTAAATTGGCGATAATATCGACAGGATTGTAACTTGGAACTCTCGTGCTAAATCCAGTGCCAATTCCTTGACATCCATTCACCAAAATATTAGGAATGACTGGTACATAAAAATCTGGTTCAATCAATTCTCCATCCTCATCCAAATAATTCAATAAAGCATTATCCGCAGGATGGAAAACTAACTGCATAAATTCACTCATTGAAGTGAAAATATACCTGGGAGAGGCATGATCCTCGCCACCAGTTAATCTTGAACCAAAATTTCCCTCTGGATTCAAAAAATTCATATTATTTGATCCAACGAAATCCTGTGCCAAGCTAATAATACAATCATTAAGTGATTGCTCACCATGATGATATGCACTCTTCTCGGCAACATATGCACTTAATTGTGCAACTTTAATCGATTTCTTCAAATTTTTCAACATTGTCGCATAAAGTACTTTGCGTTGAGATGGTTTCAAACCATCAACCAAACAAGGAACTGAACGCTCACAATCATATTTTGAAAAATGAATCAAATCTTTGTTAATGAAATCTTCAATTGGAATTTCCTTTTGATTATGCTCAATAATTAAATTTCTGTCATAATTTCCTAGCCATTCTTTTCTATCATCCGCCTTGTCTTTGTTAAATGCAAGATTGATTGTTAAATCGACGGCTTCGTCTTCATTCCATAAATAGCGAATTTCACTGTGATCTAAATCTCGAAAATATTCCTTCGCCTCTTGCGAAGTTGAAGTGCCTAAACCTTTGTAATACTTAATCTCGTAAGAAGATGTATCACTAGTCGCCTTCCAATTTTCATAATCAGTAAGTGTATAAAACACTTTCATATCCGTTTTCGTTTTAGCCTTGACAATTGGAGTAAGCATAGATTTGATAAATCCAGGCTGCTTCAAAAGTGAAGGCCAAAAATGATGGAACAAGTTGAGGAGGAGTCCCTTAATATGAGAGCCATCCACATCTGCATCAGTTAAAATCATAATGCTTCCATAGCGTAGCTCCGACAAATCTTCGTAGACTTTTCCTTGCTGTAATCCCAAAATAATCTTGAGATTCTTCACTTCCTCGTTTTTGCTCACTTTTTCATCAGTCGCTTCCCTAACATTGAGCACCTTCCCTTTTAAAGGAAATACTCCATATTTGTCACGACCAATAACACTCAATCCAGCAATAGCAAAAGCTTTCGCGGAATCTCCTTCCGTGAGGATAAGAGTGCATTGGCTGGATTGCGGTCCTCCTGCCCAGTTAGCATCATCCAATTTTGGAATGCCTCGAACAAGATTAACCTTCTTTCCATCCGTTTTCGTGAGAACCTTCGAATCCTTATATTCACTAAATTTAATAGCTTTGTCAACAATATCCAATTTGGCAATCTTCTCAATTAATTTGTCACTAATCGTAAATTTACTACCAAACTTAGCGGGTACAGTTGTCAAATACTCTTTAGTTTGACTATCAAATGCTGGATCCTCAATAATTGATCGCACAAAGAGAAACATATTGTCTCTAATAACACTTGGCTTTAATGAGATCTTTTTCTTTCCTTTGGATTCAACAAATTTGGCGAGTTTAGTACTAATAGTAGTAGCAATCGCTTCAACGTGCTTTCCTCCTTTGTAAGTGTAAATACCATTGACGAAACTTACTTGCTCGAATTTATCATCAGATGAATCACAAACAACAACTTCCCAACGACCATTTTCATCCAATTCATCATATACACGTTTGGTGTCTGTCTTTGGACCAATATACATGTCAACATATTTTTCAAAACCTTTGTTTTCAATTCGCTCATCATTGAGAAAAATAGTGACATTTTTATCAGTCGTAGCAGTCAAATCATATACACGACGAAGTAATAAAGACTCGGTGTCTGGATCTAGTCCATTCATACCAAATCTTTCAAAATCTGGATAGAATGTGATTTTAGTAAACGGTTTCTTTGTGTATTTCTCAATAACTGGCTCACTTTTGTCAACCATATTGTTTGAAAATTCTTGGTGGTAATAACGTTTTCTAGCACCATCAACGGTTTCTACAATGAAACGTTTGCTAAAAATATTACAAGCTTTGCTTCCTATTCCATTTTTCCCGCCAGTAGTCTTGTTCTTTTTTTCATAATTTGCAGAAGTTAATAAATTTCCAAAAATTAATTCTGGGACATAAATTTGGTGTTCTGGGTGAATTTCCACATCAATTCCTTCACCATCATTCATAATTGAAATATATTCAGGAGTAATATTTACGTGAATCTCACGTACTTGTTTAGCATCTGGTATCTCTTTCAAACGTGAATGTTGGTCATGTGCATTCACTAAAATTTCATCAAAAATTTTGTAAAATCCTGGAACAATTGTAACCACTTTTTTGACCATTTTTTGTTCAATCTTGTCATAAACCCATAATTCAATATCTGCTTTCTCTACGCTGCCAATATAGGTATCGGGAAGCTTTAAAATATGTTCGCGTTGGTCCATCTTAATGTACGTCGAACCAATTTTGTCGGCACTTGAAGATGAAATAGATTCATCAATGTCATCAGATTTAGTAATTCTCTTCTGGGGCATTGTATGATGTAATTTTAAACAATCCTTTTAAACTATTTTATTTCAATTTTTTATGTGTCATGATTCACATAAAAAACATTTTTTTAATTAACTCATTTAACCTTAAAAAGATACGAGAAAATATAGAGGAAACTTAACGACACTACAAAAATTAGTATGAAGTGGATTGGGGCTTTTAGAAATATTTTCTGGTAACCAGTTATAAATTTCTTTTCCAAATAATGATCAAATATATTCAAAAGTAGAAAAACAGTTGAAATAATGAATGCAGTTAAAAGTGACTTGTAAAAAAAACGATTCATATATTATTAGACAACAAAAATTTTTCCTGTTTGTCTAAGAGGTGTTTTTATTTTATGTATATCCGTTTCCAGTTTTTTCAATCTTTCCTCAAATTTATTCTCAAAATCAATTATTTTTTTTATCAACAATGAATGGGAATTTTTCTTCGATAAAAAATAAATGAACTCTGGTATATTTGGGATTTCAATAAAAACATAATCTTCTCGCTCATTTACTATCATTTCCTTTTTTTGCAAAAATTCCAAAAAATAATCTAAATTCCCATTAAGTCGTAAGGAAACAAAAGCATCGCTTGGAAGAACTATACATTTATAAACATTGAAATTATCATCTATGTATTTCAAAATAACACTATTTTCCTTCCTCTTTATCCCTATATTACTCATATTTAACATTAAATGTTAAATAAACTTTAATCTATTTTTTTCAAAAATCTTGCATATATCAGTGGGAAACTTATAGGATAAGTAATTCCTACTATAACTCCAGCACCGATACTACTAATGGCTCTATTAAAATCAACTTGATTGGACTTTATTCCATTTGCCATCCCAACTCCTGTTGATAAACATAATGAATACGGTAAAAATCTAAAATAAAGTGATGATAACTTTGATAACATTTTTTAGTAAAAATATATTATTTTTTCCTTAGTAACGCAATAGTTTTAATTAAAAGATCCATTATATCTATCTTACCCTTTTTTAATAATCTTAATTTCCCATCCAATCCTTTCTCAACTATTAATTCTTCCAATATTTTGTCATAATCCAGTTCTTCCAATTCTTCAGTCTCTCCATCAAAATTATTCAATATTTCAACTCCATTAGATTCAATCTTACCATTTGTTTTTATTGCAGTTCCACTACTCTCTATTTCAATTCCAATCTTATTATTGGAATCTATTCTAATACCAGTATTCCAAATATATTCATCTCCCATTTTAATATTCAAAAAATCTCGACACCTCTCGCCACAGTCTCCAATACTTCCACCAGTTATTTTTATTCCCCAAGTATCAATCTTACTTACTCTAATATCTCCAACAATTTCCATAATTTTCCTCTTTGTTTCTATTCTATCACATTTCATACTCATTACCTCTATATTTCCATCCAATCGAATGTCCATATTTCTCATCTCATAAATTTCTTTCGTTATAAAACTTACGCCTTTGTCACTCAAAAATAAGTTTGATAATCGTAAAGATTTTGCTTCTATATCACCATCAATAAATAATCTATTCGTTTTTATCTTATCTAACTGTAAAACACCATCTATTTTAATTTTTTGAGCATCAATTACTATTCCTCCCATTCTGGATCCAATGTATAAAGATTCATCGTGGCTATTTCCTTCTATATTTAATTCAATAGCTCTCGCATTATGTCCATCGAATTTATTTATAAAACTCATTTTCCCATCAGTTTCAATTCTATATTCACCAAAGCCACTCTGTTTCATTTTATAATTTATAACATCATATTCAACTTCTTTGACTAAGCATTTCATTTTCTTCCCACTTACATTCTCCTCTCCAAATACGATATTTATATCCCCACCTTCAATTCTTATATTCTCTTTCCCTCCAATAGTTATATTACCTCTTGTTCCTAAGATAAAACTCTCTTCAACCAATACAGCCATCTTATTTTTTATATCCCACTCCAAATCACTAAAAATAATTTCTCCCTTTCCAACAAAATCAATTTTAAATTTTCCCAATGGATTTTGTCCCATCAATTCTATGTTAGAATGGCTCTCAATATCCAATCCATCCTTGTTAATACTAATTCCTCCAAATATTTCACTTCTTAAAATTATATCTTTTTTAGTATTGGTTTCAAATGAATTCAACATTATATCCATTTTTTCTTTCCCATTAATTAAAATATCTTTTTCAACATCCAATCTTAACTCCAAGTCACTTAATAAACTAATACCATCTTTTGATTGGATATTTATTTTTGATGCATCCAATCGAAAATCCTTCGAATTTATAGAGTATTTTCCATAGGATTTATGACTAATATCACCTTCGCTATGTATTTTTAACACGCGTCCAATACCATCTAAGAGAATACCACAACTTTGGCTATTAATAATAATATCTCCAATTGTTGATTCCAATCTTAAATTTTTACTGGGAACAATCGCTATTTCTCCTTTAATATCTAAGTTGAAATTCCAATCAACATTTTTAGAAATTATATTAATACCTTTTTCATTTATTTTGAAGGTTCCCATTCTTTCAATCAAAAAATTTTCTCCAATTTCTAGAACTGTATTTCCTTCAAATTTTAATTTCTTCGATTTAATTTCAATTAAATTATCATTCAATAAAATTTTACTGTTATTTCCAATCCATAAATTTTTAACATCCAATTTAAAATTTTCAAAAGAAAATTCTCCCTGTTTTGAAAAAAAATCGACATTATCTTTCGCCTTTATTTTAATATTTTTACATTCAAAAACGCTTACATTCTCAGTTAATAATAAACTTCCTTTTTCACCACCAAGATAAACCATTTTATCGTTATTTGATAATAAATAATTGGACCATCCTAGCGATACACTATTCCCATTGCAAGATAAACCTCCATTTATTTCCATTTGATTCTTGCTAATCTTTATATGGTGAATGTCATTCCCCAAAAATATCCTATTCTTTGAATAACAGTTAATAGAGTTATTTCCTATTATTTGAACATCATAATTTGTGCACATTTCAATTCCATTGTTTTTCAATAATCTTATGAATTGTTCATCTATTCTCATAATAATCCCATCTCCATTTACTTCGAACTTATCCATTTTTAAATTATCTTTTATATGCACATCGCTATCTATTTCAACATTATCTTTTATTTTAATGCAACCAAATTGGAGATTGGAACCTCCTACTACAAATTCATTATTGATATTTTTTATAAAGTTATCCCCAGATAATACTAACTCAAAATCCGTTTTTACTATCCCATAATAATTCATAAATTTCCCGTAAAAATTATTTACATCAATATCTAATCCAGCAGCTTCAATACTAACGTTTCTATCAGCATTCAAATAAATATTATAAATTTCATTTCCTCCTTGTGTTTCCAATACAATGTTACTCGCAATTTCTATTCTTCCATTACCACTTATTAATTCAACCCTTTCCCCAGAAATGTTCACTTTATCATTCAATTTTATATTGTTATTTTTATTAAAAATAGTTAATGTTGAATCATCCAATTTAATACAACTTTCCTCAGTTTTTATTAAATGATTTTGAGATTGGATAATCACAATATCTTTCTCCAAATAAATATTACTTATTTCATTTTCCAATTTTAAATATTCATTAATCTCTAAAAATACATTATTAGATTTTAATAATAATTTATTGTCAAATTGTAAGGTATTTTCTCTAAATTTCCAATTAACGCCATTATTTACTGTTTCTAAAAATTCAACACTTTTTCTTTCTATCTGTTCACTATTTTGTCGAATGGTATTTCCAATCATATAAAAATCCCAGGCAATGCTACCTATTTTTAATGAATTCGATTCACTCTCCATTAATCTACTCCCTTCATTTATCCAATCAATTGATCCATTTATTCTTACTCCTCCTCTATTAGCTCCGAGAGTAATACCCATGTTTCCATCACTTATCAATTTAATCTCATCTTTATCAACCCTTAAAATATTATTTTCCAATTCATAATTGAATCTATGATTTTCTAATGAAAAAACATTATTATTATATTTAAAAATCACTTTATCAGTTTTGAGTTCAATATTATCACCTTCAATAGTTATATTGGCATGTTTTATTTTTAGTTTGTCATCAATAACAATATTATCGTTTAAAATAAATTTATTGCATTCTATTTCATGTCTATTATTTTTATGTGATACCTCTATTGCATTATTACAATATTCTTGACTTTGAAAAGTAATATTTCCCGTGTTAATAGAAAAATTGGAATCATTTATAGAATTTATTATAAAATTATCTATGAAGTCGATATGATAATTTTTGCAATATATATTTGCATTAACTATTTTTTGTAATTGTTTATTGGAAATGAGTTCAATAGTTCCATTTGGTCTTGAATTATGAATACTTATTCTTTCTCCATTTTTATTTAATAATTCTAGATTTCCATCTTTGGATATGATTCTTAAATCGTTATTACTAGTCATCACAAAATTTTCATCAATAGATAATCCTTTGTCCTCAATAATAAATTCCAAACTTTTAGCATCTATTGATATTTTACTCTTATTAATTTCCAATACATTTCTACCACTATTCAAAATTATTTCTTCTCCTCTCGATATAAATTTCTTAAATTGATTAAATAATATATTTCCATTGAACATATTTATTGTGAAATCCAATTTATCTTCTTTGAAGTCCCAATTAACATTCCCACCAGATATAATATTTCTTACACCATTTCTATATTCTTTTGTGAGCAACTCATTAAAATAGAAATTGGATGGATTGGAAACTTGCAAATTTAGTTTATGAAAATCAAAAATAGTTCCCTTATTACCATTTAAATATATTCGATTACGATCTCCATTCTCAAATAAAATACCAGCATCATTATTTTCAGTTTTAATATGGAAAACTTTATCTGCTTGATTATCACTATAGAAATAAAAATTACTATTGCTGGCGAATAATTGACTACCAACACTAATTAATTTCAATCCAATTTTTTCATTATTTATTCCCGCGTTTAAAGTAATACTATGCTTTTCACCAGTTTTTAATATATAGTCTTCATTCATTTTTACATTAAAAATGAAAGAAAATTTTAAGCTATGTTGTCCTCCGCTATTTCTCTTAATTCATCACTCACAATATCAAAATCCGCCACTTTAATTTCATCAGTAACTTTGACAACTGCTCCTTCAATTAATATTCCAATGCAATCCAATTTACCCAGTATCCATCTTTCATCTTGATCACCCAACTTATATTCTTTTTCTTTATAGAGCTGCAATCCTACCAAAAAACCACTATTTTCTCCAATTTGATAAGGAGTTATAAAGGTTTTCCCTTCTAATCTATATCTAACAATTCCAATTATTCTTTTTCCATCAATTGTTTCTCCAATTTCAATATCCTCGGCTTTCTTTAATCCTTTATTCGTTTTAAGATAACTATTAAATGTGAACCCAGGATATAAATTTAATGCACTATCGTTATATCTTTCATTATTTTCCAATATTTCTTTATCATAAATTGGTTTAACAAAATTCTTATAAGTTTCCAATGTATTATCTCCCAAATGATCCCTAAATAAATTATCTCCAATCTTCATTCTACCATTGCTAGTAATTAAACTATAAATGTAAGGATTTTCATACTCGGTTTTAATTGAATTGGGATGATCCTTTACTCTAATAAGATTACCCTCAAATTCGACCAAATGTGATCCGGACACATTAACCCCATCCAAATTATAAAATTGATTACCTTTTTGATTTTCAAATTTACAAATTCCAACAACATTACTTTCTCCAATCATATCATAAAATTGAACTTCACTTATTTTACTATAAATTTTTTCTCCTTCTCTTTCTACTCTAACTAATGTTTCTTCTCCAAAACAAAGAAAACGTAATGTTCTACCAATTGGACCATTCCACAAAGAGGCTAAAGTCCAAATTGTATATTTTAAAACTGTAAATATATCTCTAAAAACAGTAAATATTTTATAAAATAACCTTGCAAATACTTTGAATAAATATGCAACGCGACTGTATAAATTGTACAACTTTTGCTGTATCTCTTTGAATTGCTTCTCAGCATTCTTTCTAATATGATAAATCATTTTGGTTTGATTGTCAGATTGTTGTTTCATTTTTTCTATCATTGTATTCAAACCATTCAATTGTTTTTGCATTGGTATCATATTCTTTTTATTGGTCTCTGTCAAAATTATGGAATCACAATAAGCTTTATTTATAGCAGATGTCATTCCCTTAGGACCAAATAAACTGGGAAAAACTGGAACTAATGAATCCATAAAATCTGGTTTATTACCTCCTCCACATCTTAATTCTGGAAATCTTTTCCTTCTTTCATAGATTGGACCACCTTTAGCATTAAATAAAATTATTATAACGGCTGCAATTACAACAATTACAATTATTATTGTAATTACGACAATTAATCCAGTTTTTGTTTTTGGTTTTGGTCCTTCGGCTGCTGCACTCTTAGCAACTTCTTCAACACCCCCTATTAAATTTTTTACTAATTTTTCTTGGTTAATAATACTTCTTTTATATACCATAATCCAATGATTACTTTATATTAGAATTTATTTTTTCTCTAAAATCCACATCATTTATTCTTAATGAAACACATATTTGCTCGTTGTGAATATTGTTCCGCCATTCTATCAAATGCCATCATATTCTGTAATCTTTCTTCCTCTTGTTTTTTAATCATCATTTCTCTCTTGTTTAACCATTGTTTATCTTCATTGCTCATTTCAAAATTAGCTTTTGACCTTTCATTCACCAAATGATCAAGGTTCTTAAAATCTCCTCTCTTAAATTTTTCATCATATTCTAGAACATTTGCACGAGTATAGGCTGCTTTGTAATCAGTAAATTGCATACTATTTGTATGTCCACTTGTAAAATCTTCTATATCACCTTGCCCTAATTCTTCAAATTGAAGATTGGATAATAACTGGGGTTGTGGATCATCGATTATCATTATTTGTCTCTCCGGCTTCTTTTCAATCTTTTTCTTCTTTTGTTCCTCAAACATAGAATTGAATAAATCCATTGAAAATTTCTTATTCATTACAACCTTATCATCCTCTTTATCATCTTCTCCCCAGTCACCACCATATCCTTTATCCCATTGAGAAGGCATTCTATTTTTTTCAAAAATCTTATTGAATTTATCAGGATTGAAATTCTTATCAGATGAAATTTCCATAACATCATCATCACCATTCTCTATTTGATTTCCTTCTGTATCTCTTTGACGTTTCATTTCCTGTCTTTTCTCTTCCATTTCTTCAAAATATTTTTTAGCATCTTGCTGCATTTCATGGTGGGATTTATTCCCGGTCATCTCTTTTATTTTTTGTAAAAGATAAACATATGCTTGTGTTATCATAATAAATTTCTTGGCATTTCCACCAGGTTTATCTGGATGATATTTTAAGCTAAATCTTCGATATGCTTTCTTAACGTCTTGCTCTGTTGCATTATAATCCAAATGAAGAATTCTAAATGGATTATATTTTAATTCAAAGTCTTCTAATTCTTTTTCGAATTGAGATTGTTTTGATTTTTGTTTTTCATAAAATGACTCTTTTTGTTTCTCTAAATTTTGTAAAAATTCTTTCTCCTCCGTTTTTTGAGAATTTTTAAATTCCTCCATTCTTTGATTTATATTCATCATATCGGCATCAGTTAAATTACCTTTTGTAGATTGAGGTCTATCCATCAATGCCATCGCATCTCTCTTAGGTGGAGGAACAAATTGCATAGGATGCGCTACCTGTTTTAGTAAATCAGGATTAGGACCAGTTTGTGGTTTTGGACTGGGTCTAGGATTTGGTCTAGGATTTGGTCTTTGACTTGGTGGGTTATTTGCTTGTTGAACTTGTTGTCTAGGAATTGGTCTTGGTCTTTGTTCATTTCTATTTCTATTAGGCTGTGAGGCTTCGTTGCCCATAAATACTCATACATTATTTATAATTGTATTTTCCGATCACAAACTTAAAAAAATTTCTATAGCCGTCAAAATTTATTCTATTATAAAATATGGATCCTGGAAGGGCTCTAATATCAAGTATAGAAATAATAAAAATGTTATATGAAACTGCTGAATTATATAAAAAATTGGAAAGAATCAATGGAAATTTATTGAATGAAATGTCATTAATAGTCTCTTTAAAGGATCAAATAACAAGTTGTCGTAGGATGCAAAATAATCAAGTAATTGATAACTATTTACTTGATATAAATAAGCGCCTAGAAAAATTTAAAAAGATTGTTGAAAATATTCACAATCAAAATTTTATAAAAAAAATAATTTATACAAAAAAGATTGAGAAATTGGGAAAGAAATTTCTAAAGCAATGAAAAAAATGAAAGTGTTATTAGATTTAAAAAAAGATTTGCAACAATCTTCGAGATTGGATGTTGCAAATATTTTGACAGATAGTTAAAACCGCTTAAAACGCTTATCTGAAAAAAATCAGCTTAAAGAAAAAATTATATATTATATTATAAATGGATAAATGCCTTTTGTTAAAGCTAAAGAAGCCGCCAGATACTTTGAC